>JGI24159J19872_10006955_pt1 | contig 14778 bp, 6 predicted proteins | sample Ectturendosymbi4_FD_19872 | JGI IMG/M metagenome (IMG submission 19872) | reverse complement strand
GATTTCTTAAAGTGAGAGAGTGTTATTTTGCATTGTTGATTCCTGGCAAATGGGAGTTTCGTGGCGAGTATGTACAGACCCTAAAGTGTCTGCTACACATGTTAGTATGTCTGATTTAAAATGAGCAATTACCAGTACAATTTAGCGTGGAATTGAAAATACCAGCGAAATGTTCTTCTATTACTTGATTTCATCACAAAATAAAAGCGTCAGCATTGGAGTCAGAGTAATAACATCCGAAAAAATCATTTACACCAGCTTGTTCTTGTGTCACATGCGTCCACGCTTATCTGGAGAATTTTGTGGTTTTAGGTTCTACGTATTCAGCACTATAATTCTACCTTTGATTGGAGTTTTATGAGTCTGCAGATCTGGAAGCGACACAGTTAATTTTTTGTGGATTAAAAACACAGGACTCTATACCCGCAGCACAAATCCAGCTTAATAAATCTAAAGTGAAACAAAGCTTGTCGAATACTTTAAAGGAGTAGCGAATTGTGGCTTTGGGGAATTTGGGAAAATGTAACGTACTATGCTAAAAAGGAGGGGTAGAATTTTGAAAAATAATGAGACATCATTTGTGAATGGCCCCAAAGTTGCGATGCAGCCGTCTCACTTACTTTTGGATCTCGATTTACAATCGGTTTTTATGATAAATGGACGTAGAGGAACTTACATTCCGAAATTGCATTTTTTGATCAGATATCAGCCACCTTTTGCATATAAAGGTGTTCTGCCCACATCAGTTGGTGGCGTTGCTGGAATACCTTCCGTTTGTTATCTACATCAGCGGTTTTAGCCTATGTTAATGGTATTGTCTCTAACTTTTCAAAAGGTTGTTTTTTCAAGCAAAGCACTGATGGATTTACAGTGCACTTTTGTCCAGAGTCTAGACAATCTTGTTTTCCGATCGACTGGTGCCAATTTTGTGACTTGTTAATGGTGTTGTCTNTAACTTGTCAAAAGGTTGTTTTTTCAAGCAAAGCACTGATGGATTTACAGTACACNTTTGTCTAGCTAGAGTCTAGACCAGCTGTGTCCAACCCAAATGGCTTACTGAGCCAAAAATCATGTCACTGTCTTGACCAGGGCCGCACATTGAATGACATATTAATGAGAGCCGCACATTGAATGGCTTACTTTGATCTTAGCGAACTAAAAGCGTTCGAATCCTAACTGCAATAGTAACAGATGTGATAAAAGTGGCACTGAGGACCACCTGCATTAAAATGTCAAGTTCAAGATTATCAAAATAAGGACAGGTTGTCAGGATGTAGGATACTTTTACTACATCGAAAACCTAAACTGGGCAGCAAAAAATCTTCGACTGGGCCGCATGCGGCCCGCGGGTTGGACATAGCTGGTCTAGACAATCCTGTTTTCCGATCGACTGGTGCCAATTTTGTGATGTTATCTTCCATGGTCGTGAACAGACTTCCTGTGCTCGTGTCGTGAAAACTGAGGTTTTGAACAGCGCTTACACTTGGAAACAATGTGGCTAATCTAACTTTTCAGAAGATTCAGGCAACTCTTTCTGTTGAACATCTTTCTACTTCGGAGACGCCAGGACTTCGATAAACAAACTTTAATCAGGCTCTACTGGCGCTAAAAACATAAATACACGTTAAAACTTTTTCTGTTGTTTAGGTCTTTTCTGTTGTTTAGGTTATCTTTCTGTTGTTTAGGTTATCTATCCTGTGACAAGTTATTTCAGACGTAAACAATCTACATCCTTTGTGATAGTGAGCTTGTGTCGCTGTTCACACCAGCAACCTTTCAGTGATGTTAATTGGTTATTAAGTGCAATTCTGACCACCTTCCGAAAGCATTTAGTATGTTTTCAGTCATTTGTAAGTTTTCTTTTGACGTGTGTATTATTCATGAGGGAGTAGACGAGATTATTAGATACGATTACCCCGAAATGCGTCAAAATAGAATTAGGTGTGCATGGAAAAACTGCGCTAAGTGTTTTAGCTCATAGAAAATATTTTCAAGATCATTGCCCCTATGTTTGCCTTTTTCCAAAAATTTCTCGGAGTCAAAAATCCTAGGGAAAATTGGGCATAGCGTCGTTCCGTTTTTGTGTTAGAACTGCAAATTTCCAGAAGTCACAAATCCTACGAAAATTTTGATATAACTCGTGTAGGTGATAACCTATAAAACCAAATATCTGAATAAAATTTGGCAGCAGTTTTTTCGAATATTGAGTATTTTCCCCAAATCTTTTTGAGTCCCAGATGCAAATTAAATTTTGACAAAGTCAAATTGAATTGGTTTGAAATCTGCGAAAGAGGGCTTTGCACACTTTAAACTCTTGTGAAAGAGCAGACAGTTTTGAAGTTTGTTCTCCACCGCACCCAGTTCTGGGGTAGGGTCTTTCCCCCATCTCGAATTTAGTTTCAAAGTTTTGTCCGAAATCAATTGAAAAAAATTACCCGAATAAGCCGAAAATAAGTTTTTTTTTAGAGAGACACGGGACAGCGCAACGTTTTATCTCCGCCTCTGCCTTGCATTGGGAAAGCAGGACTGACGTAATAATAGAAATCTCTGGAACATAGAACTTGCAAAACAACTTAAAATTTGTGCGTGCACCTGCTTGCGATTACACAAGCAGTCGTGAGTTTCTCCAAGATTCGTTAAATTGTTTATGACATGTATCAACAGTGCGGCATAGCAAGGNAAGTTTACATGTGACATATGTGAACACAGTCATTCAAGTTGTGCTTAACNAAATGTTCACAATAACATTACACCACTGACTGTATAAACAACAATTATAAATAAGATGATCATGGCACTGCTTTTTTCGAGCTACCCACATCGGCAGAGTGTTAGTCAATCGACTTATCCGACCACAGGTAAAGTGTCGTGCCAGTGAATTTTTAATAGTACAGCCGTTGTTGATATATCAGATAATTAGAAGCCCAGTTCCCTCAAATATCGATAACCCTTTTGAATGTGAGTTAGGTGTGAAAGAGCGTTGTTGATTTCGAAAGACAAAGCATCCGATTTCGGGTCGAGTATCAATCTCTGCACAAAATCTTAGAGTCAAGTCGGATTCGAGTCATTAACTGTCACAAGTCATCAACAAAATAAGTTGTTCAAACTTCCTTCAGAACATTTTGGTCAAATATGAAACCCATCGTAACATCAGATATCGTAAAGGGTGTCTCAACCACAGATTTTTATGCACAATATTCTAACCAAACCTTGTTCAAACTCGTCGACCTTATGAATTGTTTCGTAAAATGTAAGACGTGAACTTGCATTTTGAGTTCGAAACACCCAAATCCCACATGGCCAGCAGAAAACATACATTCTTTGCAGACATCAAAATTGAATCACACAAAAATCGAACATGATAATGATTCTGATAAATTCGATTCGTATTAGAATTTTTGCAACAAGCATTGAAGTTATATTATTCACTGATCAAAAGTGAATCATTTCAAAACAATAAGAAACATCGCTCGAGCTGATTCATTGAATCGGTTCGTCTCATCCGTGGAATGTATACCTTAATGTGTGCCTGGAAATTCGACTCGACATGCATAGTTACTAACATACAAGACAGGTTTTAAGTCGCCATTCTAAGAAAGTAAATTGCTGTGGTTTATCGATATGATTGCTGCTATTGCTNTGAAAATTAGGTTTGCTGCAAGCTTTCAAGAAAGCAGTCGACTGCATGGGTTCNGCTTTNATAATTTTGCGATGATTCGAACTTGCACATATCTGTATTGTATTCAAGTAATTATTAGTCTCCGCAAAGGTGACACAGTTGAATCAACGAGCAGATGTTTTTAAAATAGGAAATCGATTTCACGTACAGTAACTATACGCATCATCAGTCCCAAAATCCTATTCAAATAGAATTGATGCTATCGATGTGATTGCTATGCTTACGCAAGCTGACACTCCTAATATTTAAATATGATGTTATGTTGTCGTGGCCACTGGCATTCACTTGTGTGATTGTTTTGCATCAGGGACTTTCAGTTTTAGACCGCATTAAATATCCATCATCGGAATGTGTTTACAGTTTTTTCGAGTTTCAATAAATGACAAGCCAATAAATTTGGCTTCAAAATCACAAATCACGAATGTTTTTTGTGACGGGCGATTCAGAAGTTTGGAGCGAGATCAATTTGTAATGGTCGCTTTCTTTACATTTGAAGAAGGTCAGCAAATTAAATTGAACGCCTCCTTAAATTTTAAGCATGTGAAAAGTTAGGCGTTCCCCTTGGACGTAAATTGTTGCACGCTTGCTGATGTTATCATTTGCTTTTCATCTGTGCTAAGTTGCTATGTCATAAAGTTTGTAGAGACAGGTTCAGTTACAAAATATGACTCGTGGGTTAGAGTGCCTCACAACATCTTGCACTGCTTTCTACAACAGTTAAATTTCTGGAATAGATAAAAATCAAAAGAAAACGCCCTTCTCTTGCCGTGAAACGTCATACCAACTGCACCATAAATTTAATCTCACAAAAATAGAAGCACCTTCGTTTTTTATCAATTCATTGCCCTGCAGCCATTATTCGTTTCTAATGAAGCGAGGATCTTTTTAGGAAGCGTGTTTTACCATTCCATTTAAAGCGCTGAATTAGTAAAAACATTTTTTCGCTCATCCCCTCAGTGGCACTTTGCAAACAAGCGTAGTTTTGCTAGATTTTTGTTGGCGCTCAGTAATTCACAGTGTTGGGCGGGTGTTGCGTTTCTCCTGCCACATAAAGTTGGCCCATTTAAAGTACGTCCTTCTTTGCTTTCCCAACGGGAAAAGATCAAAACGCAAACAATCAAACTAACAATGATTGGTTACCTACAAAAAATTATGAACACGTTCTACATAAAACAAGAAAGTTAATTCCGAGCAATCCTTTTAACGAACAGATGTCAGTTCGTGAGAGTTAATAAATAGTTTTTCTAATCACAACTTTTGCGCTTGCGAAATATTACACGTTTGAATGAGTGGGATGTCAAACTTCAATTGTGAGGGCTGAACTGTGGCTATAGTTAAGAAACAACATCAATAATTCAGCTACGACGTATTTATAGCTTCCTGTACCGGTCATCGGGTCAATGTGTTCATGAAATAGCATAGAACCTCGAGCTCTGCGCTGTACAGAGTTTGCCTTTACCGATGTTCGAAAAGAGTTTAAGAAAGCAGCATAAACGGCTCGACGTACAACGTGTTTACGCTGGAAGACTCTGTACTAAACAAAATGAAGTGTGGATTTGTTCAATTCAAAGCTGTTTTCTATGAAGGCATGAATCCCACAACTACACNAGAATTATCTGTGCCTTTATGCACGAGTGGTGCTTTAAATAGTACAGNAGTTCATGTCTAGCAGCCCACGAACGAAATTAAACTTTAAGCAACNATCAATCTTGATCATTTGAACGCAGAATTCCTGTTGCTTGTTCTCGTCTACCTCAAGCCGTTCTCTAACTTTTTACTGGAAAACTTAAAGTGATTTCATAATCCCGCTTTGCAATTGTGAAAACATTACTAAGAAAAGGAAAACATGACAATTTAAATTGTGTTTCAATTTTAAAAAGCACAAGAACGCAAAAACAGCTGTTCCAAATGAAATCAAATTAATCGTATGTGAAGCAAGCATTTGCATCGTCAGCAAAAATTCAATGAATGAAATGCGAGATTTTGTACTACGAAACACTCGGGCGATGAAACATAAAAACAGTGCAATTCTATCCACAAATCAAGAAGGTGGCAATACGTTTAGGTGACGTTTCAAGCTTGCCTGCTCCTGCACCTACGGTTGTCTGGAAACTTTCAAACAGAATAAAATCTCTATAAGAAGGGGAAACAGTTCGCAATCTATTTTGGGTTCACACGTGCTTTTTTAGCACCTTATTGATCGTGCCCAGCAGTGGATGTCTCGAAACGTTTGCTTTGAGGAGTTTGTGGCATATGATCAGGGTAATTGTTGTAACGCTGCGCAGACCGTTACATGTGGAAATCCCCCAGAAAACGGTGCGATGTCGTTCATGAGGGGGATCACCTGATAAAGAGAGAAGAACCACAAATAAAAATACAAAGTTCAGAATANGTATATCATACCGGACAAACCAAGCAGATGTAATAAGGCCTCGGGCCAAGAAGTNCGTNCGCTTCATTTGCGTTCTTGACTGGCGCCCAGCTTGGGGCNTTGCGCTGCAATCATGGTCTTGACGTGTAGACTCAAGATGAGGTTAGCGGGATTCGGCGGGTAACCAAAAAGACTTGTGGGATGTCGGCAATCAAAAGGCTTGGGAAAAAAGTGGGTTGTGGCGCAACACTATGGAGGTATGAAACAATCCTACGACCAGAGGGGGAGAGAAACCAGTTAAAGAGGGGAGTGATATAACGGTACGCAAACCGTTACATGTGGAAATCCCTCAGAAATGGTGTGGTGTGATGAAAATGGTGTGATACCGCTCATGAGGGAGATCACCTGATAAAGATGAACCACAAATAAAAATGCAAAGTCCAGAATAAGTATACGATACTGGGCAAACTAAGCAGCAAAACCTGCCAAGGTCACTCTATTGCTACTTGCTTGTCACATTGACGTAATAAGACCTCGGGCCTTGCGAGGTCACTCCTTGCCCCATGAAGCTCGTTCCCTTCATCGTTAGCTGACACCATAAATTTCCCCGGGCTCCGATTACCCAATTAGTGTCGATTGATCGATCGACAATAATAAACAGTACCACTTCAAAATTTTTCATCATAAGTATTCTTCATCAAGCAAAACAATGAAGTCTGTCATCAAAAGCTTCTTTGGCATTCAAACCACTGAAGAGCACGTCTTCGAAACTTAATCAAGATTTTATCTCCAAACGGTTTGACACAGAAAGAGTAGATTGTCCCAACTATTTGACCCCTACAACAATTTTACAATTGTTTTCTGCCCTTCTTAGCCGATTTAACAATCTTAGCTCTAACAACCAGCCTAGCTGAGTAGATCAAGAATTTACCTTGCAGATCCTTGTTGTTGTGTGCTATAGTCGGCTGGGCACAATGTTATTTAGGCATTCTTTTCTAATTTGTAAAGGCACCCGAACTTGTTAGTGAGCAATTCTCCAGTTTGCCCTTTCTTTTGCTGCTTTGCAACACAATAGTTTGAATATAGCACGAAGTCTAAACACCAACTTTATCTTGTGAGCCAGTGAAGGTAAAGCAAATATGCTGTGCAAAAATCGGTTAAAGAAATAAGCGCAGTACCAAATCATATAAAAATTCTATTTGGAAAAGTTCTGAGTCTAGAAAAACATTCAGTGTGTCGCCCCTACTGTCATTTGGTATTTCAATAGATCAAGCTTTTCTGTTTCAGAATCGTCTTAATTCTGCCAAAACGTCCTAGTAAAACCTAATTCAGTAGTTACGAGAAGGGTAGCCACTAGCCAGACAATTAACTTCATGATTTTGTTACGCCCACACATCTCGCTTCAGACTATTTGACACCACAACACCTCTCATCACAAAATTGGTCACCACGACAACTCTCACCGAAAACTAGCAACGGCCAAGAGAAATGTTTTTTGTTGAGAAATTGTTTGTGGACAAATTGTCGCGGTGACAAATTGTTCGTGGTGAGAAATTACTAAGATATGTTGTGGTAGAAGTTTTTCTATGTTTAGAGATACAGCGGTGCCAGATAAATGGTAAAAACTTTTATGGAATCAACGAGAAGTGTCACAATTTGACCGGGTTGTCTTGACTGATTGCTATGGGATGAAGCGGTAAATGTTTTGTCGCATGTCGATCTCAGTGCAACATCAATTTTCTGAAAATGAAAACCCATATTTCACCCAAAACCTGCCTTACGTAAATTTTATTTTAGAGTAAAAGCAGATGCGTTGCTGAACAATTCATGTCTACTCTGTAAAACTATCAAGTTGATTCCATTATCATGCAGTGCTGTATAGATGGTTTTAGTGGCAATTAGATACCTATGCTACAGTGGTGCTTTAGGTGGAGAAAACGGCTGTAGCGTTCGATTACCATTTTAATAGCATGCCAATGGAGATTACGAAGATATACGATGTAAGGGTCACTGGCTGAAGTATCCTGTGGGTCGCCTTTGCTTTGTTTCGTGAAGCTATGAGTTTTTTAAAAAAGGTGACAACCATCAACTGTTAAGCAATTTGACAATAGCACACTTCGATTGCAAGTTTTAGTAGATATGAAAAGTTTTTTTCCAAGTGATTTATGCCTCGCGTATTTCACAAGGTAAAGGTCTTGTTTCCTTAATCAACAATGGACAGGCTGTCTAAAAGCTGCACTCTGCAAAGTTGTAAGCCGTTTGTTGTTGGTCTAAAAGTTTCACGTTTGCCATCAATGCGGAAAATATGTTGTGGTGTCAGATCTCAAATGTCCGCACGACGGTTTGTTTGTGGTCCAAAATCTCAGTAACGGAGAACGAAAAAATACTAATTACGGAAACTAAATACTAACGCGCCTCTTACCCGTGCAGCAGCGACCAGTGGCGTAGCCAGCCCAAGAATTTGGGGAGGGCCAAAATGTTTGATTTTAGGCGAATAACGCTATTTTGTTTGGAAAAAGGCCTCTCAAAGCACAAGATGACAATATGTTCTAAAAATTTGGGGGGCACGCCCCCTTTGCCCCCCTGGCTACGCCTATGGCAGCAGCTTCCAAAAAGAAAATGCCCATAAGGTTCAAGTTCCGATCGTCCTTTTATACAAATGTTTTGAATCTTCTCAGAACTGGTGACATCGTACACACGGACACGAAAATTCTCTTGCAAGCACAGGCGCAAACTGCTTCGTATTTTGTTGCGTTATCATTAATCATTGATCATGGTGTAAGGTTCACGACCGACTTGAGAAACTTATCCCACGACAAGAAAAACGAAACCGTTCGTTCCACTCGTACCAGGAGTTTGCGGTTTCACAGTGAAAGCCTGTTATGATTTTTGATGCAGATTCTATTACTTTACGTCAGGCTGTGATACTTTCATTTGCATGTAAGGTCTTGTTGTTTTTCTCAGGGTCTGGACTTGAAGTCAAAAAAGAGACAAATCGTGTTTTCCTGTAAAAAATCTAAAACCTGGAAAAGCCGTAGTCGTGACCTCTCAAACGAATTAACTCACTAAGTTTCTTGTTTTGAAGTTGGTGTGGCATAATCAACGATAAAAACATTCAAAAATGGCTCACAAAGGCTAGAAGCGGTCATTACGTATTGATTACTTTAGCGATTGGTTGATTTGAATGTTTATCTTTCACCGATAGGTATTATCTCAGCCAGTTTTATCAATGAAGATGGATAAATGTCTCAGGCTTTTCCCACGCAAAAGGTAGCTTGGTTTAAAACTCAGTGGTAATAAGTTCATTAGAAAAAGATAAACTATTGGCAGACGAGTTTTAATAATCCACTCAGTGTGTAGTGTGTACACTACGTTGTTACTTTTAGCAAGATATCGCAAATGTTTGTGGTATTACCTGTTGAAACGTTGTGACCTTAATTCGAATCAGTGGCGTAGCCAGCCCAAAAACGTTTTTGGGCCAAACCTTTTGACTTTAAGCGAGCAACAGTATTTTGTTTTGGACACTGCCTTTTAAAGCTCAAAACGACAAGGTATGCTAGTAATTTTCCCAGGGCCATGGCCCCCTTGGCTACGCCTATGACTCGAATTTAGTCTCATTAACTGGCATCTTTTCTTGGCCTTCGTGTTATTAGTAGATGATTTTCAACAATTAATAATTTAATATAAATGTTTGATCAACAGCAGTATTTTGCTGAAATAAACAGTGGATGCTCTTTTTGGGATTCCTTGTTTTTTTCTAAACAAATCCGCTGAGCAGCCAAGTTGTTGGAAATTCAACTACAAGTTCCTGATAAGACGTCAAAACACTGCTAATCACTTGTTTAAGCCAAAGCAGTTTGTTGTTACTGAGTGTATCGGCAAAATGCAATGAAAGTTACTCTCAATGTCTGTGGTATGCTCAGTGACAAAAATTAACTGACGCATATTAAAGGTCCACGTGGAGGCAACTTGGAACAGCTGTCAACATTATCAGTCTCTTTCGTGAAGACTGCAACTCACTACTTGACTAGTGGTAACATCATCACTTCTTGCCGCTTTCTAAGGGCAACTGTACCAGGTTTAACATTAGAAGCATCAAAAATACGCAATGTGACCTTTCGATGTTGTTTCTTTAAATAAATGTTTTTTGCAAACATTTGTTAACTTTACATCAACATCGTAGTTAACGTTTCCGTTCAAACACCACACATTTGTTTTTTCGGACAAATACGGAAGCGCAATTCCACATATAGTTTTCAAGTCTTTCATATGATTTTGGATCACAAAGTTTTTATTTTTTATCCATCTTTTTTTGTGCCCGAGGACTGTTTTGCATGGGAAAGCCTATTTAATTTGTGCCTATCGGATATAAAGCTTCAAATAGCAAACCGAACGAAAAATAACCTATTTTAAGTCGCAGATTGTCTTGCCATTGTCCAATGGTCTTTGGTGAAAACTTCTTCATGAACTTGCAAATCACACATGTGTAAAATTAAGCTTGACGAAGGTATGCGGTCTATCTATAAAACAGGAGCAACCTGTCCTGTGTAAAACAAAATACGCTCCCTGCATTCAAATATATATATCTTTTATGCTAGTTTGATTAATGCAAAAGGAGGTTTAATTCTATCTGGTCTTATTTAATCAATGACGAATCCACTACATATTGCGACGATAAAACGCGTTTAGAGGAAGCTATAACCTAATATGTAGTTTTTGCTTGAGGCCAAAGATTTGGGGTATACATAACGCCAACATTTACCATTTTTGTGTGGCATGAGGCGTTTAAATGTAAATAATATCGAGAGCCTTTCAATTCCGTCTTTAAAATCGTGACCTATATCTGTTGCAGGCCTTCATACGTTCTTGATGAGAAAAATATTCACTTGACGTTTTCACTGTAATCGGTAGGGTTTTCTGAATTCTTTCTAAATAAAAAATGATAACAATTAATGTAAAAATCAACTCTTCTATTGAGACTATCAGCAACATTTAGACAACGATATGACGCTGCATCCACTTTTTCACCGTTGAGGAATAGATGCATTTATTTTCATACACGTTTAAAACAACTTAAGACGTTCCGTGCAGTTTAGTGAACCTCTTTTACTAGAGCGCTGCTTTTATTTTCAGGGTGGCATTAACTGAAGCTGTTAGGTTTCGCTCAACGACACAAACACGGGAGGTCGTGCACAATGGTGTATGAGGCGGGAGTGTAGGGATGAAAGCGCACCCCCAAAGGTTTTGATTTGTCGAAAATCCGAGAAACAAAACTGAAAATCTGGGCAAAATCCCTGAAAATCCAGACAAAATACTGAAAATCTGGGCAAAATCTCTGAAAATCTGGGCAAAAATAGTGCCCAACATCGTTTACTTCAAAAAATGGTGCAAAAAATGGTTTGCAGGAAATCACATGAGGACCTCTCTTTTTGGAGGTCACACCCAAAAAAGGTCTTCATAATCTTTTTGGGAGAAGGCAAAAGTTGCACAAAAACGTTTCGGGCAAGCTTGGGGAAACTCGGGCAAAAATCCTTTGCACTCCCAAAAATTTCACTGCTCCTACACCTATGCAAGTGAGGATTGCTCCAACCTTGTTGTTAACATTTGCATGAAAAGCAAAGTAGTGTTTTCCCAAGTAGTCAATGACTAGCAATCACTAACGATAATGGACACCGCTTATGTAGTTATGGTAAGCACTGAAAAGAATTTGTATCAAAGCATAAAGCAGTAGCCACCGGGTTGCTATGGCAAATATGCTCGTAATTTACATCAACTACAGCCTCATAATAACATCATATTTCATGGAGTTTCCTGCTCAAGTAAGACATATTACCTTTTATTGTAGTAAGAAAGTAAAATATTTGGAGTGACACTGCATATATCACTGAAATGCTATTTGCGAACTTAACAACAAAAGCAAAAGAGTTGCTTTAAAAACAACCTTAACTGTGCTAAATCCACTCAACATTAAAATTGTGAAAAACAATGATCTGAGACTGGTAAAAATCAATGAAGCAGAAGGAAGCATCACGCTGACCAAATGCATAAAGTGAAACCACTTACCAATGTAAAGTAATTTTTCTAGCAATCAAAATTGTGTTGATCATGTATTCTGATTTCAATTGAATCTGCAAAACATGTCAATCCTATTCATAAGCCGTGAAAAAACACCTCGTCGAGAGACGAAAGGAGAAAAGACAAAGTTCTGATTTTTACTGGAAAACAGGCATATACTTGTAATTCAGTTATTAAGTTATCCTACTTTTAGAAAGATTGGAACAAAACGTTGTGTTCTTGTGCTATGTTTCCTGTTACGTGCGTTATGATTGCAATTTACGACTCCTAACTTCTCAGTTTCCCAACGACCAGGGTAGCTCTGCTTTTGTATGAATTAACGCTTTTCCGAGTTTATTTTCTAATTGACGGCAATCGATAATATAGACAGAAGCCCAAGTCGTACTTCCCGAGTAGCTCTGAGATAACGCTTTGACTTAGGGAAAGTTAAGACGAGCCGTTATCAGATATAAGCTCATACGAATCTACCGAGCTACGGCATCAACATGTGTTTCCATACTTGATTTATATGAGTATGATACTAAGTTTTCTTCACACGGGCATGTTTATGGGTGCTAAATTTTCAGCTGGTGATTATGAATGTTTAAAGTCATTGCCATAAGTAATTAAAAAGTTGAAGCTTCCAGCAGATATTTTCAAAATCAAATCATCTTGCAATTAGCCTACTATTTTGCTTCATGTTTTTGCTGCTCCAGGAAGTGTTATTTTAGTCTAGTTCGCTATGGATAAACTTCGGAAATTCCGAAAGTTACGCTTCAGCATATATGCAAGCTACGCTTCTAAACATTCAAGTTTGACAGCATTTCATTATTTTGTAGGCGAGGAGCGAAGGATCTTTAAGAAATACGACTAATTCTAGTCAAAAAAGTATTGATTTGAATCCACGACAAAGAAGCACGAAGAACTGTTTAGTAGCTTTGAACAAAGACGAATCGATCAAGATATCCATTCAAGAGCCATTACGTCACAATTCAACTTCGAGCAATGCCTCTGCGCGAGATGCCTGCGCACGGTACAAAAGCGACCGCGATTGTGCTTTGATCAGCATTGACGCAGGTGTCCAGTCTTTGACGCGGCGAAACGGAGGAGATTCCTTTCTTCAATCAGTCGGCAAGGACAAAACTGTGATTCCCACTGGAGAAGACTTAGGTATCCAGACACCCTCACTAATTGAACCAACTTCACAACAGTCGAGCAGGTTTGGCTTTCACGCAATGGCCAAGACAGCGCAGGCAATCGTGAATGCTCGGGCGTCGGCCAAGGGCCAAGCACAGTTTGCCAATGCCCGAAAGCAATATTATCGCAAAGCGATAGCGCTGATGGTTGTGGGCGGCTTGTTCTTTACAGCCGGTGTTGCCCTAGCAGTCCTGCATTTTGCCCGCTTTGAAGGTGTCCAAATAGCTGGACCCATATGCTTAGCTGTGGGACTTTTGCTGTCGGTGTGCGGCCTTGTGTGGATACCAATAATTAAAACGAAGCTGCGACGCAACCGGCAGATGATGTCAAGAACGTTTAACACGTGAAGATGCCTCGATGAGAACGCTCTTGAAATCTTTTTATTTTTTGCAGACTTTATATGTGCTTGCGTTGGGACTTATAGTATGTAACAGTATGACGAGTCGTCGACTTCACACTTCTTCAATTTCTTTTGCGAAATTATATTGATTCAAAGTCAATTTGAAAGCTTGCTCTGTCTCCTTTAAAAGCTTTTTTTCGATCTTGAACAACGTTGAAAGTATTGCGGAAGATAAACTTTTTTTTATGTATCAACAGAAGAGATGCCAACGGAGAAAAGATTTTAAAAGCATTTGGTTCTAAACTATCAAGCAACTTTGAACAAAGATGGATTATAATCGAGCTCTTTATTAAGAAATTAAAAAACATGTTATACGCTTCGAAAAAGTTCTTTTTTGTAATACAGAAAAGCAGCGAATATGTTTTCATATATCTTTATAGTTTTCGAAAGGTCGTAACAATGACAGTAAACGTTTCCTCCTAAATTGCCGATGAACACGATCAATTTCAGAGAAAGCTGCTTCCAGTGTCTGGTCAGACCTTCGTAATCAGAAGTCTTCAAAGAAGCTCAATTGCAGGAAGTTTCCGCCAAAGTTTACACCTAATTTTATTTAACGCTATATCGCTACACGCATAGGCGTAGCTAGGTGAGGGCGAAAGAGACCATTCCCCTAAATTTCTACCATATCTTGTCGTTTTGTGCTTCGAGTGGCGGTGTCTCAAACCAAATACTGTTGCTCACTTAAAGTCAACGTATTTGACCCCCAAAAAAATTTTGGACTGGCTGTGCCACTGGTTACACGGTGAGTTTAAGTTGCTAAGCCAACGATAGTGAAATTCCTGTTTTTGATTTGATACCACTTAAAACGTAATGAGTTGCAAACCATCCAAGGGCGTACGCAAAGGGGGGGTTGGGGATAAACTCCCCCCACTTCAGTTTGATATTTACAAAATCTTTATTACCTGCGCAAAGGAAATGAAATGTTTTCGCATACTTTTGCTTGTTAATTTGTCGACTTCATGCAAATACCACGGAATAAGTTTGCATGCAAATTTCAAGGAACATTGTAAATGGGCCAAAAAGTAATAATTAGGTTTTGGTGAGAATCAGGGTTATCGTCTGCGTCCAGAAACCATC
>JGI24159J19872_10006954_pt1 | contig 14780 bp, 6 predicted proteins | sample Ectturendosymbi4_FD_19872 | JGI IMG/M metagenome (IMG submission 19872) | reverse complement strand
GGAACACTGGTCAAACTTATCAAATTTCCTGCGGAACACCTGACGATCTTTCACGGAACACTAGTTTTCCGCGGAACACCGGTTGAAAATCACTGCTCTAAGCCATGTCCAAACAGGCTTCCATGAGACAGACTTACCTACAGCTTTCTTTGCACTGTGCGCTGTAGGCAAGAAGAGCACAGAGAGATGTATTTAGCAACGGTGAGTAAACTATCCATACCACAGAAAGACGAAGAAAATAGAGAACACTACTCAACAAACACTACGTTTGATGGTTGCAAAACAAAAAAATCAGTCTTTGCCGTGAACAGTGGGTTATTTCATTTTTCCGAGGCTGGGACATCGACAAACTCTAAAGTTATCTGGTCACAATGTCCTATCAAATGTATCTTATAAGACCAATATGTAAATAGTGTATAGTGAGATAACACAAACTCACACGTTCCAAAACAAAACAAATTACAAGGAATGAAAACACAAGAACTGGAACTGTATTTTAATTGGACCAACAAGTTTTGTAACACTGGCAATGGTTGTAAAACAGAGTTATTGGCTGTACCGCACGAAATAACGTAATATTGCAACTGACAATGACCGAAACTAAAGTACAGTACAATAATATCAAAAGCCCAATAAGAGCGAATTTACGAATTTTAAAACAACATGTTAGAGGTACCAGTTTACGAAGTCTGGAGACCTTTCCTCCAGGTGGGATTCATTCATCAACATTTTTTGACAGCTGAGGATTTACAAGTTTCCCCACTCCAGACTGGGGAAACTTTGTTGACGTAACGTCAGAGAAGAAGAATTTCTACCAATTGCCGAGCTCAACGTTTGGCTTCCTCGACCAGTTCATTCTCATTTTCCTGTGAGTGAAGTGATGCTTCAGTTTACAATTACTTGCCAATGGCGAGATTGCCATTTACGCGTAGTTTCTAATTCTCCTAAAGAAGCACTCTTCACTGTCCCCATTCGTCTCCCCAGATGCGTAACGGGCGCAACTTGGGGTCTCCACTTGTGGGTAACTGATTGGAAAGACTGTCGCGAATTTTTCGAACGATTCCTTCTGCATAAAGCCTGAACGGGGTCATTGGAAATGGGCGCGACGATGGATGGGCGATGGTTTCGATTAATTTTGCTCATTCCATGGTAGTAACTGCCTAAATTATACCGTTGGGCAAACCGGTCGTGCCATTTGCTTGGAAACTTTTGAGATATCAGGGGATGCTATGGGAAGGTGTTGCTGTGGGCACGTTTGTGGTGTAGAATCCATGTATCGAGTCCACTGCAAGAGCAGTCATGCGGCAATCACTACTCATCAAAAGGAGAGGCTGTGTATTGCACAAACTTTTCTTAGGACAGGGTGGACGATGTTTTTGTTTCATTTCTTCCGCAAGATCCACTTCCACAAAACCCCTAGCCCCCCTACCCGCAAATCTAACAGTAAAAACAGTAAAATTTGATATAAAAAATGAAAAAATCATTGATTCATTTGACTAAGTCATATGTTTGTTAACCTAAAGCATATTTACTCTTAAACGTCGTTACGTTTGCTTTTAGCGATGACAAAAAGAATTTGGAATAAATAGTAAACATCGATTCAAAAAAAATTATTGCCAACCATCACAACAACTTAGATTTCCAGCATAACGAGATTGTTGATTCATCCTTAAATATAGTACTGTGCATTCTTTAACTAAAGTGCATTGCAATTAGGTACTGAAAACAATAAACAAACAATAGTCCTAAAGCACAAAAAATATGGGATTGTGCTTGAACAGAAAAAGGATCGTCTGATCGCTGCCAGAGCACGCAAACGCAATTTAATTGACTCGGTGCATTTTAACACAAAAGAACAAATCTGATTATTGGTGGAGACAAAGCAAAACCCGTCTTCGGAGGAATCCTTTGAGAGTTGACATTGACATAAGTTCACTGAATTTGTAATCTACGTGTGTTTCCCGTACTGCAGTGTGAAACGGGAGTTTCTCAACAAATAAATTTTTGAATGTTAAATAACATCAGTTTTAGAAATAAAACTGCTTTCCAAATAGCTTCAGCGAAGCGAAGCAGTCTGGTGGTTGTTTGAAGAACCCTATGTGTTTCAAGTGAAACGATGCGCTGTTCAGCAGCATGAGAAAAGTTTCCTCAGTGCTGATTTCACTGCTATTAACAGCATGACAAGCACACTTTGCAACGTGTATGCAATAACAATTTATTGCAAGTTCTTTTGTGGTTTAGTGGCAAATTGCCTTTGCACTAAAACAGAAGTGACTGTGAAATAGTAGCATACTTCATTGCAGCACAGAGGATCAAATCGACCATGATCGCTGTACAATGCGTAGTATCAAAACGGGCCCCATTTAGACTGAATGGTACAATCATCATAACATTGTTCATGGTGGTTGGAAATTCAAACATATTTGAGAGATTTGGCCTTCAAAAGCCCATAAATATTTTAAACAATCTGAAGGATTTTTGCTTTTTTAAATATTTTCATATGCAGTTTTAAAATAGGCAAACGCTTCGTTTCCATTTTTAGTTCTGTTCAGTTTCGTAATACTCACGTTCGTACCCCTTTTCGTAATGTCACAATTGGTCTGCGGCCATCTCCGCTTCTTGCGCCGTGGATCACGCGACTACTTTCGCAGTGAAAGCTGTACTGCGGTGGCGAGTCAGTAGCAGTGAACTGTTTCCTTGCACTCATAAACGTCAAAAACGAGGCTGGACAAGCTGCAAGAACCGTTTCTCAAGTATCGGTGTGACCCGACCGAGAATTAGTGAACGACTGGGGTATTAAACTTGGCGGGGCCGGGACTACGGCCGGGGCCGAGGATTGAACTTTGCTCCGGTCGGAGGCGGGGGTCTGGGCATTCAAACATATTTATAGACTTGGTTATTTGAAAGAAAGTAAGAGTAATGTATTCCGTACACACATTGCCATTGTTGATATGGTCTTGAAAAGGTTTTCTTACAATGTTTCGCAATGCAAAACAAAGAGTTTTTTTCAAAAATATGAAGTAGAAACTCTAATAAAATATATGGCAAACTGCGATTTGCCAGCCAAATACGTAGGTGCAAAGAATGTGTCACCACTCACCAGTTAATTTACACAGATCTCTTACTGTTATTGCCAATTTTTCGAATGCACAAATCAACATCACTTCACAAAAACGCAGAAAAAGAAGAGCCTTCACTCCTTCACATGACGATACTCAACTCACATAGCATGACAGAACGGTAGCAAGAAAACACATTTTTTTTCCCAGGCCATTGGCTTTTACCGACTACATTAGTACATGAAAAACACTGATAAACCAAAGAGGCAAGTGCGTATTTTACTTAATTTTTGTTATGCATCAACTTATTACACTCACAGTCACCATGGACTTTTTTAATCTACTCGGTTACTCCATTATTTTTCCTCTACTAATCGCAGTCAGAGCAGAAGTGTCACTTCCACTTCCTGCACACCAAACATGGCGGTTTAACGTAGCCAATCTTATATCAGACAATGTTATCGAGTCATAGCCAATTGCTTTCAAGTTATGTTTTAAAAACAGCACTTTTTCCATATTATCAGGGCTTAACCGAGTTCTACTTCCGTTTGCTCTTGCCACTTTGAACTCTCTCGCGCTAGCGAGTGAAATCACAGGTGCGCTGAGATATTTTCAAGCTATTGTTGCAATTTCTGGATATCTGTGGCACTGTCCCATCTACACCTGTAATGGACAAACGTTGCGTTCACACTTTGACTCATTCAACTACTTGGCCACCATCAGTTGTGCTTTGACGTATGGACCTTCTTCTGACAGATGAATTGTCGGCGGAGCAACTTCTTTCCTCATTCAAAAACGCGAAGTATTTAGCCTTGTTAGAACCACTCTCTGTTTTTCGATATTTTCTGTCAGCGGCTTCTCCAGGTGATCCTTCCATAGGAGATTCTTTCCTTTTTTGGCTTTTGTTTTCAACTGTTTCGGTTCGTGCTGTTGCAACCAGTTGAACAAGAAATAACTCTGCCTGATCAGCTTCTCTTCGTGAAAAAATCCCATTTTCAGTCTTGGATCCAGCAGGGCTGCAACCACATGTAGCTGGCTTTTTTTGATGGAAATGAAATGTTGTCGAACGTCCCCTCCGCAAAAATATCGATACATGTTCTGCTGAAGGGTCTCCTATAGTTCAACCACTCCTTCGCAATCAGTCTCTTCCAAAGTGATCAAGATAAACTTTGCTCTTGGCATTGCTGCAGAGATGCACGAATTCTCTTTTTCACAAAAATGTACGACATCAATAAAGATTTTTAGGAATGCCACAACGGTTGGCAAAATTTCCCACTCATGACTTTCGATTGGTTTCGAGTATTTCAATGCCAAACTTTTGAATTCTATGTAGACCAGAATAATTGCTTTTGTGCAGCAGAAATGTTTCCAGCATTGCTCCAGAGTGTTTCTTCATCCAAAATCAAAGCGTGCCGCGGCATTCCCTCTCTTTCTTAGGCTTTCATTAACACAGATTTGGGTTTGGTACTGTGACGATACTTAAGAACAATCCTTCGTATTTTTATAAGCAACGTTGCCACTGATTTCTGCTTTTTTCGGCTATTCGTAAGAACAAGATGCAAGCCATGAAGAAAACACGAAACTATTAAAAGTGCTTTTTTGTATGGTTGCTGTGTTTATTTAGTGGCTTGGGATTCGTTTATATCATGTTTTGTATATTTTTTGAATAAAGAAACCGGTTGCCATTGTAAACGAACAAGACGGGACAGACGGGATAAAAGCTGAAACCTGATGCATTTTGTAACTAATTAGTCGATTGTCACCCCGAAATGAAAGTGTTGAAACATTTGTCCCAAAGAATTCCCCTGGAACCTGGAAAAACATCCATCACATTCTCAACTGCTACCAACAGAAAAAAAAAACTGTTCAGTTTTCAAAATCTCTCAAAGCAACAGCAAGGCGCAGAAACGTGATTATCAGTTCACCGCCTTTCAATCTGGCACTGGTAGGCTTTAATCCCATTGTGTACTGCAGGTAGTTGGATGCTGATTCTGACCTGTGTAAATGGCGAATCCTCTTCTTATGAATCATGGATCCCGTGACACCTTGTTATGGACTAACAAACACTAGAAATCAGCTCACCGTGAAGCGAACCACAGAAAACGCAGGTTATGAAAAAAAGCTTAGCTGAACAAGGCTAAACAGTGCTTGCTGTCGTCCAAAACAATATTGTTTAGTTATAATAGTGTACCTTGATCCAAACTCCACATTTAATGTTGGTGTTTTCCGCTGACCAAGTGGGTTCAAAATGGCAAAAAAATGTGCAAAAAATAAAATTATCTTGAAAAACTAATACAAAAACAGCAATATGTGGATCCCGGTCCCGGCTAGTTATGTTTCTTACCCCGGCCGGGGCCTAGGCCGGCAAAAAAATTCAATCCCCGGCTGGGGCCGGGACCCCAGTCGTTCCCTACCGAGAATCGAATCCAATCTACCAGCTTCGGTGGTTGCGTTCAACCAACTGCACCACTTTTTATTTTCAGTGACCTGTTAATGCAAGTCGGTATTTCGATTTTTCAATATACTTTGCCGACACCATTTTATGATTACAAGCAAATATCTTGCAAATTGTCTGTGCTTGTTGCGGTAATACCGATTGGACTAGAATGGTTCTAAAATGCAACAAACCAAGCAGCGTTTTTATTGCATTGAAGTAACTCGTCTCCAAAAAGGTGACAAAAAGTGAATCTATCCGCAAATATTTTTGAACAAGATCTGAGAACTGAAGATGAGTAGCGTTATGCAAAATCGATTTCCTGTGTAACAGCTTGCCGATAGATTCACTTATTTGTCAACCTTGTGGAGAGTAGATAACTTGAATACAGATATACGCAAGTTTGAATCGTTGCTTAAAGAAGAAAGCAGCGCCCAGTCGCCTGATTCCTTGAAAGCTTACAGTAAACCCAGAGCATTTTAATCGTCATTTTTACTGCTCATAAAAATCTGACGAACACAAAATGGGCGCCCAGCAAAATGAAAGGAAAAAGGCGACCAATTGTTGGTTTACGACTCTGAGTAGAAGTCACAACATCGCTGTGCAGTTGAGATATCCAGCTCTCAAAATGTTGCTTGTGTGAACAGAAACGGAAATATTGATACTTTATGTCAATTGTGAAACATATGGAACTGCATAATGACTTAGAAGAAAGTTGGTTGAGTTTTTCTAATTTATAGAAATTGCATCAGAATGTACTGCTCCGGGTGTCTGTAAAGTCTAAGTACCTAAGACCATCCTTGTCGTCCACTTAACAGTACCGACTCGATTGGCTCTACTTTGGACAGAGCCATCATCATTTAAATAAATTAACCTACGGGGAGGTAAAATAATCTAAACAAATGAAATAGATAGTGAAAACCCTTGTGTACCCGGACTTCGTGGACACCTGTATATTCATCGATATTTTTTCAGTCACTACACTTTGCTTGCAGCTTCGTTTTTAAATCCAGTAGTTCCAAATAGATGCAAGTTTGTGAAGTCTCTGCTAAGATAACAAAAAAGCTGCCCAAAAATACTAACAGAAGAAAAAATATTATGAAAGAAAAATGTTCAGAAAAATAGCTTCCGTTTTGTTCTTACTACAAATGAATACTGATATTTGCTCTTTTCAAGCTGAAAAAAACTTAAGTTGAAATTTTGCTTCACTGATTTACTCAAAAATCATCGCAGTTAGTTTTGTGTAAGCTTCATAATAGATATAAAGACATCTGAATAAATAACTGAACGATTTCTCTGTGTTTGATTGCAGCAATAACCCCACGTTAACAAATTTTTTTTTTTTTTTAATCGGTTTAATGTTTCTACATGTAATGTTGGTAAGTGCATCATGCTGTTCAGCTGCGATTATCCATTTTTATGTGTCATACATTACTCACATTGTCTTGTCTGGTCCAAGGAATACTGCAATGTGCTCAAAACTTGTTGTCAGAGCTTCTTACATGTACTTATTAGAACCAAGTTTTTAGTGGCACAGCCTAGGTTTCTGACGTAACCTCGTTCATCAGACACAAATCCATAACTCATACACATGACATAATCGTACCGCAAAGCTGTAGAAAAAGTTAACATTTATGGTCGTTCCGATTTATTCCAAATAGTGGAAACATTGGTGTAGGAGGCCAACTGGACAGTTTAGAGCAGTGAACAAAACCTGCTGGAAAGAAATGAACAACGGGAACGATAGCCATCTTTTCATTGTTATGACGCATTTAAACTATATTTTGGCTAGCACCGAATCGTTAAAGTTTTGCATGAATTACAAAGTAGAATGTTGACTTTACACATTTTAATTTTAACTAAGCATGTATTCAACTAATTAGGCAATCAACCGAAATATTTCAAAACAACTGAAGTTGCCACAACGGAAGATTTTTACGGAAATGTGTCAAGCTATATTTTCACAGGTATGAGCAAACAAAATTCGTATTGAAAAAAAGAAGTAGCAGATATTGAAACCACATCAGGTATTTAAAAAATGCAACTGATCTTTCTTGTGCTTTGCAGATACGACAATGAAATAAGAATCTAGGTCAACTTTTAACAAATGGTAAAAACGTATCCAGTTTTGCTGCAAACAGTTGTCACTGATCTGCAATCATTTCGTGAACGAAAAAATCAGACGTTTTCGTTGAGCAAAAGTTGACTCCGTTATATAGATTTTTCATTTCTGTTTTTGACGTAGAACATGATCAATACCACAGAGAAAGTCGCTGCATTTGTTGATTCAAACTCCGTTTTCAAAAACTGTAGTGATCTTCGAACAACTTTTTCTGCTGAAGTAAATTCTCCAATTCACCTTGTTCTCAAAATTACCTTCTTAAGCATGGTTTCCATTGTTGGTTCGTTTGGAAACCTGATGGTTATATTTTCACTGGGAGAAAACGGAAACGTGTACAAAAAAGGTCGAGTTTTTCTGGTCAACCTGGCATGTGCTGATCTTTATGTAAGTATCTTTCACAGCGTTGTTTTCATGTCGTGGTATTTTATTATGAAGTACAAACATGCTACGTTGTGCTCACATTGCAGTTGAGCTTCAGCCATTTTTCCGTTACGGTTCAGACGCAGACAACGGAAGAAATTATTTATTGGGTTTAAAACCCGGTGCAACATTTTCATGAGCCACTGCAACACCTAAAGTAATACGTTTTCAGAAACAAAAGCAACTTCGCTCTGATTTGTCCTGTCTTAAAAATTTCGCGAAATCCTGCAAAATTTACAGAAACACACTTACTTGAAAATTTGTGGAAAACGCACAAACATTAAAAGTTCTGCACCACGAGAAAGTATTCATCAATTGTGTAGTTAATACTAATGATTTGATCAAAGCAATATTTTTACGAATTTGCTTTCAATGAAGATGATGAAAAATCCCACAAAACGTTTGGATTTGCATAAATTTACTTTACATATTGTGCATTTTCCCAAACATCGATTTAAGTCTTTTCACTAGCCAGATGATAACAAAATCTTACCTTTACTTCGGATTAGTTTTCAATAAAAAACACGCATAAAAGCAATCAGATAAAAAAAAACTTCTAACCGCCGTAATTCATTATATTCGATCCAGTTACGAAATACAGTAGAAACGTTTTTTGGAAAAACCAATCGTTACAATTCCTGATGTAAATGTTTGAAAAAATATAGCAATGAGATAGAGATCATTTGGAAATTATCCTAACACATGAAAATGTGTAGATTGAAAATGCGTATTTGATGCGAAATCGATTTCATTGTAAAATGCTTTGCGAGCAGATTCGGCTGTTCTGTCTTTGTGGTTCTTCGAAACTTGAATGTTGATAACTTGATAAATGCAGTTAGAAACGTTGCAGAGTTATGAAAGCACAGCATGGTGGGCAGATTCCTCGAATATCCTACTTCTCTTCCACTATCCTACTGCAGTACGAAAACGTTTGAAACGCTTGGAGTATTTTGCAAGATTCGTCCAAACTACTTTCAACATCTGCGTAAACTCCACATCATCAAATCGTCTGCGATCAGTCTCCAACTCAGTCGTTAAGTTCTTTACGTTGCGGTCTGGAGTCAAACTCTGTCTGTCAGCAGCAATGTGCTCCTTGAAAACTGCTCATTCTAAACACATTTTTTACACGAACTTACAAACATTTATGTTCCGTAAATGCTGAAAATGATTATTTAAAGAGAATCAATGGAATTACCCTCACATAATGTTTTCTAAAAATGACAAAAACGCGTAGAATATGCTGTCGATCAACAAAAAGACCACTATAACAAACCTCCTTTATTCTTTATATTTTGTACATCAAATACGTTTGCGTAATTATTTCTGACCGACAAAAATTTTAATTTGCTTTTCAGGTCACAGGTGTTTTTGTTCCAACTCTGATGGCAAACGTACTTGCGAACCGCAACGTTCTTGTTGGTTGGACATGCAAAGCGATCGGTTACCTGGCAGTAGTCTCATGCTCTTGCTCGATGGCCAACATATCCTTTATTGCCATGAACAGGTGAAGTATCACAGCCAATTTTTTATTTTTGTTGGTTTATTTGTTGTTTGTTTGAGTACAGTAGTAGATTTTTCCAGTAAGAACTTCTTAATTTAGATTAGTACTTGCGGTAAAGCTGCCGCAAGCAATTTTTTGCAAACACATTCCCTGAAACCTATAGCAGGGTATTTCATAGGAATTACGCAGAAAAAGTTTCGTTTCAATTTAACTAAAGTTTTGTTCAAGTCATCCTTAAATGAATGCGAGTTTCAAGCTGTGCATTCACCACTTGGCAGCTAGTCTCTGCTTGGGTTAGAGATGCTGCAGAATGCGGCTAACAGTAAATTTGAATATGGCAACAATCTGCAGTCCAGGCAGGTCCAAAGAAATTAAAAAGACCGTACCTGGGTGATTGATTGGGTAGACAAGTCACAGTTCTGTTCGTCCACCATCCACGCACAGATCAAAAAATTGAACAGAATCGTGGCTGGGCTACATTTGTTACCGGCCATTGCGGCCAGAATAATTAAAGAGTGGCATAATTCACGTTGGTTTCATTTTAGATTATGTTCTTTAACACTAACATTTTTGAAATCTTTACCGTTATAACTCCTTGAGCGAAACTGTGACGGTCCCGGCAGTTTTCAGCTTTCATATCTGTTCTTTATCCCTTAAATACAATTGTACTTCACACAACCTGCTTCACTTGGTTTACGTTTATTACTTTTATATTTTAAAACGTTGAAAAAATTGTCTAACTTGAATGAAGTTGCAGTTTGCAAAACGTCAAAGTTCTTTGAAAACGCATCAATGCTCATGACGTTTTATTGTCTTCCGAGTTGTGAAGCAAAGTGAAAATATTCTTAGCATCTTTGTACTAAGATTTTTGTTAAATCCTGCAGAAAAGGAATTCTTACGTCGTTTCATATTTTGTTGAAGATTTAGAAAAATTTGGATTTAATCTTGTGGCGCATGCTTATTTAAAAAAAATCGCTGCTCACCGTATTGACGTATTGTTAAATGTTCTTTTTAACACACTAGCCACTACGAAGGGCACACACATGCTGCTGTTTCTCAAAACCAAACAATGGTTAATGGAGACTAGGCCCCAGACATGGATAAGACAGTACGTTGGAACCCTTTTCAATTTTGAGGTGCCTTCCCGCCCTTGATCAGTCACAAATTCCTCGGACGAATGCAATAGAATTGCTAATGTTGTGAGTAGCTACAACTGTGTGGGCTGACAACGCTCACAAACAGGTGTGTTTGACTCTCCCAATAATGCGGCCTCTGCTCTTCGCGCGTCCGAAACAAGGCTGTTAAAAATTGCCCACCTTCAGTTTTATGACAAATACACCAGATTCACATTGCTTTTTTTTGTTCTCAAAGTACATTAAAAAAAAGATATTGCTTTTTTGCTCTCAAAGTACATTAAAAAGAAGACGTTGCTTTTCTGTTCTCAAAGTACATTAAAAATTCAATTTGAGAAAAAAAGATGCACTCTAAAGTCTACACTTACGTACTTCTTTCAACAGTAAACNCAAAGCATACGCAATTGTTTTTCAAAATTTTGCGCAATATCTTTTTTTCAAAAAATATTCTGCTGTACCCATGTATTTTGTTCAAAATGGACATCTCAAATCATTAGACAGGGTAGATGCGTGTGGGAAAGCACCTAACCCCTGATCATGCAACGCTGGGAGTCACAAGACGCGAGGAAGTTTTTAATTTTATGTACTTGGAAAAAACGTTAGAAATATGTTCTTTTATGACTTTGTCTAACTTTCGGAGAAATTCGCATGGTGTGCCCAGAGGTCGACCAAGGGTCATGTCGGTGGCATGTTATGACGTCAACTACGTTTACAGTTTGTGTATCTGACCNGCAAGTGCCTCAGAGTTCTTTCCGTTTGGTTAAAGCCGTGAATGTCTAACNACTTCTGCGAATAGAGAAATCTCGGCTACGTTGGTCCGGCAATGTGATCAGAATGTCCCAGGATNGTTGGCAAGGTAAGTCCTGCTGGCTACGCCCATGGGAAAGCGGTACAGAGGCCGACCAAGGACCAGTTGGAGAAACAACATCTCCAACCTTGCTTGGTCCCGTCTTAGCGTGGAGCGAACAGAATTACTTGAAATTTCTCAAAACATGAAGCACATCGAGTCTTCCCATAGCTTACCCTGCTCAGAGAAGAGAAAATCTAGTGTGAAAATCAGTAAATGAACTTATCGGTGTATGAGTGTTTTCCAAAATGCTCCTTTTAGCCCATCATAAAAAGTTCGGGTGACTCAACAATAAGGAAACCTACAAAGGGAACCTTATGTGTTAATCGGCCAAGGCCATTTCGATAAACGATTTCCAGATTTGTTTCGCTGACAAGTCTCTGCAGATCCCTGGTTACCTGAAGTGTTACTGGCTTCTGGTCTGTGTTTTGAAATATGCAGATGTTTTTGTTTTTTGCAGTTTTTAGATCCCTGGTTGTACTTCGGGTAATCACGCTCTAACAAGACCCTGGGGTATTGTATGTGAAATTAACACAAAATGCTTGTTGCATTTCGCACAAGCGGTGTTTTGTTAAAATAAGTAAAGGTCGATGCAGGAAAATCAAAAATTTTAAACAGACCTGAAGGAGGTCACGTGTTCCAAAAAAAAGAAGTCTGTTTTGGGGTCCATTGTAAACAGCAGAGTATTTCTCAAGCTTTGACCGCAATAACTGTTTCTTCCTGAGCAGGGTTAGAATAATGAAATTTTACCTCGTATCAAAGAAAATAATCGGTCAGAAGTAACGGACCGATTTATTAAGTCAGAATGGCAAGGTTTAGACAGTGCTGACCACATAAAATCAGACATTTGTTTTTAGCCCCTCTGTATTCTTCGTGGCCATTAAAATTCAGTGAAACAAATACATTTATCACAAATCTCGCCATTGACTCCACTAAAAGCCGCTTGTGACTGCGAACCTTGCAAATTTTTTGCTCTGCACTGTTTCCACAAATCATCGTCACTTTCCGAGCCCCGAAGTAAGTTATTTAAAATAAAGCGAAACCTAACGCAAGAGTTGTTCTAACACTTACAGTAAATCAGGGTTACAAATAACAGCTTCATGCACATTAGCTAAATATTATTAGCATCAGAGAGAAGTTTCTTGAGACCAGTAAATATAAAAGTTTATTTATTCAATGCAGCTCCTTCGAAGTAAAGTAAAACAGCTGCAGCTATTCCACCACAGTGGTCGATTTTATTCTTTGCCAAGTATGAGGACTACTTTTGATGAAAGTATCTTGAAGAACAATTGAATCAATGCCCCAACATGTGAGCTTCACTTAGCCAACTGTTCCTAACCAAACGTATGTTTTACAAGAATCCTCAACTCATGAAAAGTAATCTTCATACGTTGGTTTATGTTCAGATACTGGGGGATTGTTCGATATTACTCATACAGGAGAGTGTTCACTCAACACAACTGCAACTTGATGGTCATACTCACCTGGGTGTGGTCACACGCACTTGCTTTGCCTGCTTTGGTGATAAAGGACGATGGCGTCGGGTGAGTCGATTGGAAACAATGTGGATAAATATGATGCATTTTGTTACCATCAAACACTATAGATTACTGTTTTTATGCCTTTGTTCAATCCAGACAGCTTCTTCTTTTGATCGTTCTTTTGCACAAGAGAAATTAGGATGAATATTAGACTTTTTAGCAGAAAAGCTTTATATGTTCTAAGGGTGGTAGAATGTTAAGCCTAAATCGTTACATTTCAGTGGCTGTTTACATGATCCGGAAAATAGAACTAACGAAAAAATATTACAATTATCCTGTGAAACGCTTTGCTTTCCACCTGCTTTTGTCAGGTGTTTAGTCGTAATTTATTACAATGAAACGATTTTGTAAAAATTTAATGTTTGAAGGTATTCAAGGCCTTGAGGAACTTACATATTTCCAATTGTTGAGAATCTATCTACCATAATGAACTTTTGTTGTACTTTTGAATTGAGTGTTATAATTGCATTCTAAATATTTCTGAGTGAGATATCTATATTTCAGCTGTTAAAAATATTGGTGCTGTTAACGCATGCCCAGAACGATCCTTGCATTAATGAAGTTAAGCAAAATGTGTGAAATCACAGACGAATATATGTCCTATACTCTCTGCATCACACACAGGGGGGCAGGGCCGGATTAAGGGGGGGGCAACGGGGCAATTGCCCCGGGCCCCCCGCTGTAAGGAGGACCCCGTGATGAAATGTATTTGTTTCAAATAAAATACTCATTTGAGAAATTTCGTAATTCAGAAGCAATACAAGAATTCAACTCTATATTATATTCCTATGTTGCGTTAAGTATCAAGGGGACAAGGGCCCCCAACAACAACTGATTTATCTACAAATTTGACTGTCTGCCAGTTTTAGTAACCGCTATTGAATAGCCTGTAAGTATTTTCGGTTTTGTTGAATGCATATATATTTGATTTCACTGGTGACTTTTTCTAATAATCGTTCTTTTGGCATGGGTATGACTCTCTACTCGTGCATCACGCCCATTGCACAAATGTCACGAAAACGTTACTATTCACGTCACGAAATTCACGTCACAATGTCACGAAAACTACTACCCACGTGATAAAAGCTGGTGGTTGCTGACTGGCGTGACTGCTGTTTAGTATCAATCAACGTTGCCGCTGGGGTCAGTCTTGTTAACATCAGATTGTTGCCTTCTTCAACATCAGATAACACCAAATTTTTACGCTACGGTTTCACATAAGCTACATGCTTATGGTTAACAAACCTAACAAAGAGCAAGTACCCTCGCTGAATCCAAAACAGAGCGAAATATCGCCATTAAATGGAGAAGTCGTTTATGATTTCCGTAAAATATTTGTTTCAACGCAGCGAAGAGAGTTCTTTAGTTTGAAACGATAACCAAACACACATTAGGGTCAGTGTCTTAACTGACAGGGGGCAAAGAGCGACCTTCCCCCCTGGCAAGCTCAATGTAAAAGCTAGGCCCTCTCCAGTTGACATATTGATATTTAGTATTCTTTAGGTTGTTTTTTTGCGGTTTTGGGGCGGTTTTCATTTTTTTGTCAAGTACAGACATTCACGACATCCAGAGATTCAGTATCTTTCTTAACGTTTTTTCTGAGTTTTGGCTAGTGGGCCCCTTTCATCTAAGCTTTGTCCCCAAGGATCAAACCTCTAGTTACGCCACTGATTAGGGTGAGAGATTGATGAAAGAAACTTAAAAATCATGAATCTAACTTATT
>JGI24159J19872_10006951_pt1 | contig 14784 bp, 15 predicted proteins | sample Ectturendosymbi4_FD_19872 | JGI IMG/M metagenome (IMG submission 19872) | reverse complement strand
CCGAGTTATGGCCGGCCAAAGTTTGGCCTGAAAGGGCAAATTATGCTTTTTCTGAAAAGTTAGGAATTAGGTCAAAAACTGGGTTTTTGGCCCATAACTTTGGCCACAGATGTACTAGCAAGTCAATCAAGGGCTCTATAGACGCGGATTTTCACCTAGTTTTCAACAAAACTTTGAGCCAAAAGAATGAGTCAATGCGTTGGGGCCTAGGAACGGCCAAAGATGGCCAAATTTCCAAAAGATGTCCTCTTTGTGACGTCACCTCCAGAAAACCTCCTACCAAAACCGAAAATTTTTTTTTTCGATTTTGACTAGAAGACTTGCTGAATCTGTAGAGGGTTTGAACAGCTCTCTAGCTCTAGCAGCTAGCGATTTATGGCCAAAAAATTGCGAGCCAAATTATTGGCTCTCGCGGTCGTTACTTGAATTTCTACCACAAATGAAGATCCCAAACTTGATAGCCTATGTCAAGGGTGAGAGGATCTTTGAATGCTACCATTTCGGACAAAACGGCTATGTCAATATTTCTCTTACCAATTTGAAAGTTTGAGCAATTTCCACGGTTCAACACTACCCTAATGTTACAAAGTTTCATTAGGCCAAATTGAGGCCTGTATACGACAAAATAGTACACGAACAAATGGATAAAAAATGCGTTAAAAATACAAACATTTTAAACTATCTCCCAAGTTGATATTTCCAGCATATTTGTGGTTGAATGCCAATCATTTACGAAATTTTCGATCAAATAACCTGTCTCAAGATAAATCATGTAAGGAGATAAACAACGAGCAAGACAAAGAAAAATTCCAATAAGATTTCTTAAAAATGATTAAAATATAAATTTTCATTTTTATTCTTTGAAAGTTTCTACAAATCTCAAAATTGTTATGTAATTTTTTGAAAATTTCGGGGGGGTCAAATGCCCCCCACCCTGGTTGCGCGCCTGTTTGCATATCTTTTATTTCCAAATATTTATACATATATCAGTGAACATTAGTTTCAAAAGCCCTTATATGGTTATTTTGGAATATATCTATGATTATTCATGATAAATATTTTGTCATAATTCATTTTAGGAGTACATGTTCATCTGTCGAAATGCTGAAGGGGTACGTGCTTATCTTTCAAAATGCTGAAGGGGTACATGGTCAGAGAAAGATTGGGAACATCTGATTTAGGCGCACTGACGAATTATGCAAACATATGAAAACTCTATCGCAGAAGCTTGTATACTTTTTCATAGTAACTCGTACACATAGTGCTTTTATTTGCAATAGCCTAAAATAGAAGTTTATGACATTATGGTTGAATACAACAATTAATTCCTCTATCTAGGCTCCTCCATTTAATCTAACACCTTTTACAGTAAATCTTTAATGAACTTTTCCGATAGTTCATGACACCAACATCCCATGTGTATGTAGCGCAGATACACATGCTTCAAAAATTCTGCCATTTAACAAAACACGCTCCCTACCTTGGCAAATGCAGCTCCAGCAATTCCAAGCGCCACAAGAGCAACAAACAGAGCGATTGCTGCGTAAATCTTTTCACAACCAGGTGCTCGATTTTCTGTAATTTGGCAACACTTGGCGTCAAAGAAATCTGATAGGATAAACAGGTGAATGGGCGGCTACCTGACCTATTTCACACACGGTCAGAGAAAAATGTTAGCTTGTAAAATTAGGAATTTTTGCATCTCAGTCATGTTGGATAAAGGTACACTGTATCATTCTGACAAACTCAACTAAAGTACGAGACATGTTTCTGGCTCAATGCTAATTCACTGGCTTTTTTCAAAATGTGTAAATTGAAGTAAATTTTGCTGCATAAATTGAAGGTAATTTTTCTCCAAAAGAAATTCGTTAAATACATAAAAGAAACGTCTATAAACTCTTGAGCTTCAAACAATAGCAGCAGATGTGAACGGATTATACTCCGATCACTAGTAAAACATTATCTCCTGAAAGTCATTCGCGGCTTCACCAACGCAGGTTACCATATTTTGTTTGCATACTGTCATGAACCAGCATACATTGGATTGAACTGAAACCCAAGATTTTGGTGTTAATCACTTAATATTGCTTGCTTGAGTGGGGCGCACTTCGCTTTCACTAAAATAGCTGGTGCCTTGAAAGATGCACTTTTCAAACGTTTTATTTGTGGCAACTGGATCTTGTTCGGATGATAGCTAACTGACCCAATTGAGCATCATCCTCAAAAAAGTTGTAAAGAATCTCATTTATAACTCGCCTTCAGACAGGTTCACGCAAATGATGCATGATTCTGGTGTTTGCCTCCACACAACGTATTCTTCAGTCCTTGCGCCTGTCACTAACGCACCATATACACAAAACCAATCGCCCGTGTCTGCGGCCGAAGTCTTTATATTTATCAAACACTCAAAGCTGGGTATACTGCATGTTGTGATGAAGTCCGACACGAAATTCTCAAAGCTTCCAATAGAAGTCCTTTGATGACTGATGTGCTTCAATGGCTTAGTGTTCTGGAAGAGCACCGGAAGATTGTCCAAGTGTCTCCCCCAAATCCCTAAATACAAAAACAGGACAAAAGGCAATGAAACAGCGATTGGGGCATTTCTCTCCATGAGTTTCCAGGAAGGAGATATGCCACGTGTATTGCAAAAGATACTGCGAAATAATTCAAACTAAGCTTAAGGATATCCAGTGCGGGCTTAGTCCTGGACGTAGAACTACATATCATATTTTCACTCTTCAACAAATTTTCAGATATCTTGGGAGTATAACAAAAATGTCTACACATGGTTTGTCAATCGCAAGAAAGAATACGATCGGTGTCTTCGTGAAAAATTGTGGCGAATGTTCCGGGTACGATGTTGATGACCGTCCGTTACTGGCTGTCAAGTCGGTGTATTCTTGCTAAGAAGTTTGTGTTCTAGTCGACACCATTCAATCAGAACCATTCATCGTGAGTTTTGGAATTCCACAAAAGTTATATGCTGTAACCAAGCTTCTTCACTGTTTATATAAATTATATAGACATTAGCAGCCTGTCGACGACGGAGTACCTCTTGAAAACTGCAGGATCGACCGTTTTCACTTTTCGGACGATTTGGCACTACTTGCATCCTCTGAACGGTACTGTGAACATGCACTTGATCGTCTTTTAGTTGCATGCGATCATGCGTGAATGAAAATGAGCGCTAAAAACACCGTAATGTTATGTCTCTGTAGAAACTCAAGCCTGTGAATGTTAAAACTAAGCCGCACTTCACAGCAGCAGGTCGAGAAGTCAAACATCTCGAGGTGGCATTCACGAGTGATAGAGGGCAGAAAATGGAGATTGATACACTGATTGATAAAGCACTCGTTATGCGTGAACAATGTCGTTCTATGATCACAAAATGGGTGCTTTCAAACAACGCAAATCTTTCATTTATTCATTCATTTTCATACCCCCTTTTCCTCTCGGCAGAGTTAGGGATGTTGCAGCAGAAGACATAGAACGACTTGAAATTCCTCACCGTTTTCAGCAATTTCCGATAGTTGTGGAGATTCCACACCAAGATTGGACGAAGCAGTGTCCGAGATGAGATCACGTCACCTATTTCTTGGTTGATTCCTGGGTCTTTTCCCGTGTGTGTAGTCAGCAGGACTTGCCCTGACAACATTTCCTGGGAGATTCTGGCCGCAACACGGGGGCAGTATCAGCTCAGTGGTGGCGGCGGGAATGGCTCAGTGGTAAAGCGCGTGCTTCAATGAGAAGGTTGGGAGTTCGATCCACGATCGCTGTAGCTTTCCTTGGGTAAGAGCGTTCACCCCAACCGTCCCGACAAGAAGCAATTTCATGCTTCGGCCTGCTGCCAATTGCCATGACCAAAAACATTGCAAAGCTTTCTGATTTTTAATCGATAGTTTTTTCGTTCCACACCTATGGTTATGAATTTTTGGTGGTGACCGAATAAGTCATATCTCAAGCACCCAGCTGAAGAAATTCGATTTTTGCGAAACGTTTACGGCGTGACACATCACGAGAAAAAGTGCACAACAATGAAAACTTGAGATATAGAGCCACTTTTTAATTTTTAGTGTATAGTTTTGGGTAACGACATTTGCTTTGCTGGCAGACTGAATGAAACCTGAAGGTTGAAGGTCGCCACCAGCAAGAACAAGGCATTTTTATGGGTTAAATCACCTAAGCTTCCTGTGGCCCAGAAGTTCGGATGGAACTCGTTTTGCAAGTGCAAGAGCGTCGCAACCTTGATACGACCTTCACTACCAACAAGATCATAAGCTTATACAAAAAATTATCTCGAAGTACGCAGTAGATGCACGTGGCAATGCGTCTACAAGATGAGATATTGTGGGATATTAGTCGACAGACAAATGTGTCGGGAGTTCATGCAAGTCAAGAACCACTGTCGGGAGTTCATGCAAGTCACGAACCACTGCTGTAGCTTATTGCAATGTTGTTCATTCGTTTGTTGTAACAATATGCACATTATACATTGAATAATGATTGCTGAAGGGTATTCAGTTTCCTAATGATTGCAGAATTCTCGGACCGGTTTCTCATCGCAGCGTTTCTCAAAGTTTTTCATCTCGTGGTACCTTTAGTCACATATTTATTTTTTGCGGACCCCGAATGCTGGAAACAACGAATAAGACAACAGACCGATTACATATGAACATAATGCACAAGTCATTTACTCATGTATATTTGCACTCTTATGTCCTTAACCAAACGAACTCATCTGAGTTTCAGTGCGATTTGTGCTCCTGACAACATTCTTTTACAAGCATTGATATTCTATGCTTGATTTTAAACAAAGCTAGTTGAATGTCTTGTCTCACATCCATCCTGTTTCGATATTTTGATTTGACTTTCACCAAACTTGGCAAACGAGACTCAAACTGACACGTACTAGCGAACGGAAGGATTTGTTTCATTGCCTTCATAGCCACAATACTGAACATGTGCAGCTCAGAAGCCCAGAAACACGACAGCAAATGTACAGAGAATTTTATCGCGATTCCAGTATCGGCGCTCAAATCTATGAGTTCTTCTTTCAAATCTTCTTCGTCATTAACTTCGTTCAGGTCTGCTGAAAATGGATCTCTCATCAATCGAGCACTTTTTCCTCACGCTACTTCTTGTCTCAAGTACTGAAAACGTGTGTTTTGTCCCATGGGGTGGACAACTTTTCATCGACTGGGNTCGACTAGAAAATTTCTTGATATCTCGCGATCGACCGATCGGTAATAANGTCACACGTGCAAAATGTCATAAAATGCAATAAAAAGGAAATTTGATTGAAAAATGTTTTTTTTAGCTGTCGTGTCAATTCAATGGAAAATCAGGCGCGATCGACCGACTGAGATTGTTCGATCAACCTGTTGGCCACCCCTGGTTTATGAGAGATGCCTAACTTGTTTTTCTATTGTTTTGTTGACATTTGAAGTTGTGAGCTAACAATGACGATTGGCAAACAATTCCAGTGTTGCCACAATGACTTTTGATAGTACCGTGACGCTCATGCACAAAAAGTCCAAATAAGTTGGACTGCTCAATAAGACAAAGCAACAATATACCCAAGGCCAAAAGTGTTATTATTCCTTTACCGCGAACTCATATTCAAGCTGTTCATCACTCTTCATTTGTTGAAGTTTTGTCTCTTGACGGATCTCCAAACACAAGTTTTTTCACCCCTGGGTTCAGCGGACACAACTTTGATATGCTATGCTTTATCGTGTGAAAAGGGGGAGCTGTATTTGCATTCTTCTCATGTAGTTGTTCTTGCCGGCTTGCAAACGTACTATAAGTTGTTGGTGTAGCCTTCACGCTATTCTGGTACAATATTGTGGGAAACACAGAAATATATACAGTTGAAATGAACAAACTTTTGCAAGTTGGTGAAATGTTATTGACGAATCTGTGTGTTTACTAAAAATAACTTTTTACCGTTTGGTTTTTTGGAAAAGCCACTTTTTCACAAAAAAAAAATTTTCCATAGCATGGAATATTTCAGTTACTGAAAATTCAGGTGTTTGAGCAATGCAAAAAAACTCGTATGTTATTTTTTTCAACGAAATCGCTTCTCACCTTTACCACCATTTCTATCTGTGTCCTTCGGAGCCTGTAAGGGTGATTCCGCATTTGAACGAAGGGGTTCAACTGGATAAGTATCCATTCAGTTCTTTGCAGACAGTGAAGCTTAAAACTAGTCTCAAGTCCAGGAAAGATATAACAAGATGAAATCAATTAAGTGATGAACGATACAAGGGGCAATAATGTTGTTCGGTTTGAAACAAGTCTTGGGTTCGTTTAATTTTGTTACAGAAAAAAACGTGTCTTACCAATATGTGTTTGAAAAGTGTTCACAATACTTTTATGCAGAATTCTATATTTACTAAAATCGTTTCCATCTTATGCTTGTTTGGAAACAAAACCTTTCCTAAAGTCAGATCATCCACTTTTCAAAGTACAAAAACTTGCATGTCAAATCAATTGAAAAGGTACATTAAGCAGATTAGGTATAAGTGTTAATCACAACATTTTGACGTTGCGTTTTGTTTTAAAAAACTGAAATTTGAAATCCGGCCCAAGTTATATATATGAAGTCATAATAAACCATAACGTAAAGAGCAGACTAATCAAGCTTTACAGTAATCTGTTTTGGATATATTAGGAAAACCTACAGATAGCAGAATATAGTTTGCTAACAACTACTTACTAAAGGGTCTATTTACTTTAAATATTTAAGAATGAATACTGTAAATAAACGATCTCGCCCTCTTTATTGTTGTTCGAACACTTTAAGCAATGAATGAGAGAAGCTCAAGCTAAAATTCTAACATTTCAAAAATCCAAACTTTTAAATGATTACAAAACTGAGAAAAGCTTTTGAACTATATTGTATCTGTGTATCGCGCTTATTTGTAAAATGATGTTTCATTGAGCACATTTTCCGATGAATCTGCGCCTGTAGTCAATACAATATATTGAGCGTTCAAGCGCAAAATCGACCTGCGAACTGTTCGCCTTTTCCATCAGCTAAACGAATAAGCGAATATATATGCCTGACTTCGTGTTTTCATTATTAATGCGAGTTTTTCAGAAGATTTCTGTATCTTCACTGAAACAGGTAAGGCCGCTTCGCCAGCGATAATGTCAACAGCAGTTTGTCATCCAGGAAATGAATCACCAGCAGAGTGCAACAACACCTGATAACCTGTTAATGATGACGTGTTGGAAACAGTCACAGAAAAAAAATGACAAGACAATTTCTATTTATAACTGTTCATCATGTATTGGACTATTTTGGAAGACTTCTTTTATGTCGTATGCATGCCCTCAGATAAATGGTTCCTCGCGAAAATGCATGGGTGCAGTGCTTAATGGGAGCAAAGGTTAGAGTTATGTCTCAATTGTGTTGACTNCAGCATCACCTTTTGCTTCAAAAAAATTTTNTGTGGTTCTTATCCCAACCTCGATGTCAAAAACTCTATTCGTGCTCTTGTTAAACACACGTTAACTAAATTNCACGATGTTTGGATAAATTTAATTTGAGGTAATGCAACAAGCGCCGTCATTTCTCTGAAAAGAAACGTTTGCCAAAACTGCAATAACANACATCAATAGTGCAAAAGGTCAGACAAAAGTTTTCTTCAATGAGCAGTNTATTGCAAAAGCTGTTTAATGTTACAATTTGCTGAGACTGCAAACGAAGCTAAGCCTCTGCCATGGGCGTCGGAAGGGGAGGCGATGGATTTTGAAATTTGCAGCAAGAAAAGTTATTTTCCTAGATTTTAGTGGGAAAAAACAAGTTTCACCATTTTTGGCCCCTCGAGAAAATCCTTTTAAAAATTCCACTAGTGCCCTCCCTGGGAAAAACCCTTCCGAAGCCCATGGCCTCTCCTACAGCACTACGTGCTGCTTGCGGTGTAAGCATAACAAATGAATGTAATCTTTACATTCGATATCTTCAATTTTCAGTTGTTTATTGACTCCCAAGCTTTATTTGTCAACATTCTCAAGCAAAATATCTACGAAGAAGTTGTCAGTTTCTGAACAGTCTATGCAGCTTCGATTGAAGATGTCAGAATCATGGATTGGGTGTGCTGAAGATTTTTTCTTGGAATCATGATGGGCGAGAGATGAAATAGTACGCAAAATGTGCTTGTCTGCTGAAACAACTGTTTGCATAACTGACTTTCTATTATTGTTATTTTCCTTTGAACAGATGAGAATAATAAAAATGTAACGTAAAGAAAGTGTGATTTTATATGTAGCGCTTTGCCTTTGTTAAACACTGAAATTACTTGTTTCTATCAGAGATATTCCAAGGAAAACCAGATCGGATCATGATAAAAATTAACACGTTTCCTGAACCAGTCACGGCTTAATTTCTGCGCCTCACAGTTGCTGGTTTCCATGGACATCTTACACTTCGAATGGAGTATTCAACTTGCTGAAATCAAGTCTAACTTTCACCACTTCTCAATGTTCAGATTAATGCGGCTTACTAGCTTCAATTTCGCTTATATCTCCGCTCCGTTTTTTCCGTAAATCCTGTAATTCCTGCGACTGATATTTCACCTATTTGCAATTTTGAACTATTGTTTTTTTCACGTGAGACAGATTGTTAGTATCATAGGCGATATTGTACCTAGTAGCACGTTTGTGGAATAAATGTAGTAATTTTATTAAATTGACGAAAATGGTGAAACTTTACAAAAACTTAAGACTTGCAAAGTATTGCCTACAATTCCAGAGATGATTCATAATCTTGGTGCTTTACTATAGCGCTTTGTAATGTATTCAGCACTGTTTAGATATTTCAGTAGCAGCAGCTTCACCTGACCTACCTGAAAATATTGTAATATGTTCTTGTAGCTGATTGCATGGAACATCAATAATTTAAAAACGTTTTCCGATATTCTACAGGATATGAGAATGTTTCGGAGAGAAGCAATCCCTTCTATCACTGAGGGAACTTTAGTAGGAAATGTTTCAATGTTTGCGTTTGCTAAAGCAAGTGTCGCACTGTAAAATATTGCGGTTCCCTGTAATGTTTCAGGCATCATTAAACGCACTGAGAAGCAGTTGAGTACTTGGTGTCTATTTTTGGAATTTCAAAACTGCCCACAGCATTGCGTTGCGCCGTTGGCTCGTTGGCATTTTTCCATTTCTTCAGTTTGCGCTTGTGAAAGTATCTTTCAACAATATCTTTATTATTTTTAATTTTGGCTTGAATTTTCCGTTCTGCTCTGTAAATAATCATGCCGGTGCCAACGCCGTAACAAAAGATTTCCCAGAATCATGGCTGCTGAAATTGTTTATTTAAATGTGTTCATGATCTGAATGAGGCAAATATGCATGCATGCCAGAACAAAGTGATAACGGTGCTATAAGTGCGGACTTCACCTCGACCATCCTGGCAAGAAGCACAATTCAAGCTTCAGCCTTCCGCCAATTGCCGTCACCAAAATAAAACAAATGGTACTTGTTTGGGATACGATACACAAAGATGCTTCCATGCACCTTGATATGTGAATGAGCACTGTTTTGCATTTAATTTTACGGTAAAACCCTTGAGTTTTGCGTTCAATTTAGATAGCCTTCGACCATTGTTTCTCAAACGTTTCCAGCTCGAGGATCCCCAACACATGTTTATATTTTGCGGAACGCGAATACTCGAAACCAGGGGTGGGCAATTAAATTGACCTGGGGGCTGGTTTGAGAAGGCCGCATTTAGCGGAGGGCCATGCCTTCTAATGGAAAGGCATGAAAGTCTTGGTTCAAGTTAACCTCAGGACTAATATTCACTGTGACAATTGGTGAAAATTTCAGATTTGAATATTTTTCTGAATGCTTGCTGGGACCACTGAAAACACTGAGGCGAGTCACATGTGTCCCGCGAGCTGCTAGTTGTCCGCCCTGCCGTAAACCATAAATGAAATAATAGATGGCCTGCACATTAACGAAATATTTGTCTTTTATTCACGTCAATGCACGGGCGAACCTTTAGCAGAATATTCCGAGCACAGTGTTGACTACTAGCCTATATCATAAAAGTAGTACTGGGATTACCTATGCCTAGAGGTGCATGTCGGACTACAGTTGTGGAACGAACCTTTCAGGTCCCGGAAGCGCCAAAATTTTGACGCAAGGATTTGCCCCAATACCTTCAACCATATCTCGCCAGCCGATTGAGCGAGAGAGCTGTTCAAACCCTTACTAGATCCAGATGTACATGTACATTCAATTCAAAAAAGTTGGTAAGTTTTGGCTTTGAGTTTTTTTAGGGGTAACCTAGTAAGCTGGTGTATAGGTTTAGGCTATTTTGGCTCAGGTGACTTGACCCTGGGATCCAAGCCCAAGGGGCAATTTTCATTTGATTTTTAAAATATAACTAGGCAAAAATCTGCATCCTCATTTTTAGAAACCTGGANTAAATTTCTAGCGTTGGTGGTTGGAAAGTTGTGATAAAATTCCATAATTATTAATTCAATTCCCTAGGGAATTAATTTTCTTTGTTTCTTGTTTTAAGGCAAAAACGTCCTAACCACAAACGCTAAGACGGCCAACCAAGGGCTTTAAGGTTACGGATTTTTTAGTAGTTTCAACCACAAACGCTAGACGGCCAACCAAGGGCTTTAAGGTTACGGATTTTTAGTAGAAAGACCGGATTAGTTATACATCGGGCTATGTACAAGGATCTGTGCGGAGTTGTGGGACGCCTCATCTGGTACGCGAAGAAAAATTATTATGAAAGATTACTGAATGAACTTCCAAGTAACCAAAGTAAACTTTTCAATTTTTCTCGTAGATTATTTGGATTAAACAATCACGAATGTGCCAATCACAANCTTTCAGTGAATGCCTACGTTTCTGAAGCATTCAGTAAATTTTTCAGTGAGAAGATTAACAACGTGAGGACAACACTAAACAGAATTAATCAGGATTCTAACACAATTGATGCATTGTATTGCGACAAACGTTTCGCTGCACTTCCGCTCAGGAAATTCCTCTCTGCGACAATAGAAGAGGTCGAAGCTATTATCCGCCGATCATCATCGAAATCATGCGACTTGGATCCTCTGCCAACGGCACTTCTGAAGCTGTGTCTACCTGAATTGTTTGCCACCTTGCTGTCCATCATCAACCACGCTGTAGGTCTCGTCGCCTTGATCCTTGTTGTCTTGATTAACAGTTTGTGTTACTTCTCTATTTCCCTTAATATTATTTCCGGAGGATTCATTTTTTTGCAGATTGTTCTACATCTCAGGAATCTGTAGTATCATTTTCGAAATTGTCATTTCAGCCGCTTGAATATACTTTGTAAGGGACATGGTGGTTCCTGGATGTTTTTTAAGTATATTGGTTAAGGGTCTATTATCTTTTATCTCTTTTAGAAATATTTGAGTTTCTCGCAAGGTCAGACCTAATTCATCTGCTGGATTAGTCTTCCAAGGAAAGTCAAAATCTTTCCACGAGTTCTGTGGCAGTTCCACTTTTCTTCCGGATTGTATTCCATAATAAAGGATTATTTCTTGAAAGGTTTGTTCAAGAGGATCACACTCATCGTCGTCAATAGCTTGTAGGAGTTTAGTATATGCCATATTTTTATATCCGAATGGCGCTGTATAAGGGGCATTAAGGTTTGTAGTTTTTGTCTAGATTTTACTTTTGTATACTTTTCAAGGACGTCTTTTGTAATTTTTAGCCATTCCATCTCCTTTCCTGGATGTATGGAATTCCATTTCTTCATAAGTTCAAATTCTCTTTGCATATCACGCCATTCTTGTTGTTCTTGAAGGACTTCCTGCAAGACTTCTTCATTTTCTTCAGTCCTTTGTGTAGAACTTGATGATGGTTAACAGTCTAGTATTTGTGAAAGAATACCGGACCCCTGCTTTGGATCAGTAACTTGTTTGAAAACACGGGGTACCTCGCCCACAGTCTGGGTTTCCTTGTCGTGTCTACTTAAGTTCTCCATTCGACAAGAATTCTTACTTGATTCTTGAGGCAATTCTTAATCCATAATTGCTTTGAAAGCTTGTTCTAATAGTTCTTGTGGGCTTAGCATATTTGTCTTTCTTTTTCATCCACACAATATAGTCACCGGTAATTAACTATTTTGTTTTTGCAGTAAATGTTTAGAAAAACTAAGTTATCTGGAAAAGAGAAAATTGTTAAATAATAGCAGCAAAATAATTTTAACCAAACAATTTTGAATGGTTCAGGCTTCAGAAAATACATTGCTATTCTAAGGCATACATATAATGGACAGTCCAGACGGTGTTTCGAGGCACAGGAGTCAAGCACCATGCAGTTTTGTTTTGAAATTCCTTCGCCTTATAGCGGAAGAGCATTTCGTCGCATGAGTAACGTTCCCAATGTCTTTTGCGGGCTTTTTGTACTTATTTACATATATATACAATGTCCTAAATCACATAACTGTAATCAAATTGTGAACACATTTCCCTTTCTCTCTATATTGCAAAAGGAAAATATACACAACATTGTTAATAATATATCTTCTCATAGTATTTGTCCTTCATCGTACGCTTTACACAAAGGTTCATATCCAACTTTAGCAGGTCACTCACCAATTTCTAAGGTGCGAAATGAGTTTTCCAACCCGCCCACTACAGTGTTACAATAAATTTCTGGTCGTTCAGCACAGTTCTATGCGAGTAAAGTCATATTCCAACATTGGCTTTTAGTGTGATTATAAACAACATTGTTGTCCGTTGCTGGATTTGGAAGACATTGATTCCCTTGATTTATTTCACAATGAACGACTATAAGAAAGGATAACCTTGTCTGCCCATAAAGGTAGGGGACCCATATAATACTTATGAAGTGCCAATAGAGTTTTCATGCGTTGAAGTATCCCCCAAATGAGTATCTTTTTTGTCCTTATTGGGTCATGTCGAATTTTGATGACAACCACTTCGCGGAGATGCGGTACTGAAGCCATCTAAAATATAAACAATCATATATGGACGTATTATTGCTATCATTGGGTGGGAGTGTCCCCAACCTCCCACCTGGCATGCGTATTAAAATTTCACTTTCATTCTGGGTATCAATTTGGATTATTTTTTTGTAGATCACATTCACTTATTTTTCCAGGTATATGTGTTCCATTATAAGATTTTATTGCTTCTATAGCAGGCATGTCTTTCAAGAGTATGTAGCAGGTCTTGGTTTTTTGTTGAGGATACGAGTGATCATCGTAAAAGAGTTTCCACGCCGTCCACTGGTATTTCTCAACGAAGGATGCTATTATATATTCTGTGAATGCTAGTTGATCACGAAACCAATATGAGTATATGCAGTGTGGTCGACGAATCTCAGGGTTAATGTGAGAAAATAATACTGTCCAGCTTTCCATTTAACCACACCATATCCTTGCGATTGTTGTTGTGATAAGTTTTCTGTAATGTTTGACCACATATCAGGTCTTTTTTTGGACTTTCTGGATGTACTGTAGTGTACATCCACATCCGGGATCTAGGATAATTTCTGAATTGTCTAAATGTTTTAATTTCATCTATTACATAATGTTGATGTTTTTTATCTGTAGTTTCTCGAAAGTGCGTCAAGTCACCCGGTACTACTTGTACTGGAGGGGTTTCATGTTCGACCAGTAGTTGTTATTCTTCCGGAATTGATTCAGCAATTCTTCCTTGCACGGATATAATATCCAATAAAGGTCTCAACACTGTGGTGTAGTTATCTTGTGGACTGAGATGCTCTGACATTGTCTTTTGAAAATACAAAAGAAAGTATACACATGCTACTTTGAACATGATTCTAGTAATTTATTAAGTTTTCTAGAAAATATGAAATAAGTATAGTTAGTCTTTAATATTTATATTTTACCAATATCTAGTTATGTAAATCAAAATCTATAACAGGAATGCTGGTTCTTGATATTTCGTAACACAATACTCTTTTCCAGTGTTCCTGTGCCATAATGGCATACTTGGAGGATTTCTCTAACGTCTTGTCTATAGGAACAAGTTGATAATTGCTCATTTGTGCATACGAATTCGTGTGTCCAGCATTCGAAAACTGATACAACGTCCTTATCAAAAGCTTCGTTGTATGAAGACAGATGAGTCTGTCTAGTCTCTTGGTAGTTGCTACCTGAATCCTATTACTGTACTAAGTCAGACTGAAGAAATTTTTAAATTCAACGGTGCTACATTTGCTTCCAAATTTGGAAAGTGTCCACATGAGAGAAAAACTTTCATATTAAAATCGGAACTATGGTCGATTCGGATTGCTAATTCAGGATCAACCCTGTGATCAAAAAACTAGAAATTCAATTCACTTTCTAAAGTACTTCAGGCTGTATGAGAATATGATTTATTGAAGTAAGGCATACCATCGCCTGATTTTAAATTAATTGACATCTCTCTTCCACTTTCGCCTCTGATTTCCTCTTTTCAAGTTTCCAGATTTCTGTACCTGTTACCTGACGGTGATTTTATACCTGTTCCTGCCTATACGTTTTTGTCAGAGTGACGCACTAGCGTTTTTTCCAATATTCTTTAAAAGCCCTTTAACGCCCACCAGAGCCAATATGTTGGCTCTCGTTTTTTTGGTTATAACTCGCCAGCCACAATAGCTAGAGAGTCGTTCAAACCCTCTGCAGATGCGGGAAGACCTCTTGGTTCTATTTAAAAAAAAAATTTTTGATTCGGGTGAGGGGTTCGCCTGGGGGAGGCTCGCGAAGTGGGGGCGCTTTCGGTTTTTTGACCAACTTTGACGGGCCCTGGA
>JGI24159J19872_10006949_pt1 | contig 14792 bp, 9 predicted proteins | sample Ectturendosymbi4_FD_19872 | JGI IMG/M metagenome (IMG submission 19872) | reverse complement strand
TTACTTTAGTCTTTTTCTATCATTTTACATCTAAGCTTTTGCTTACAAATTTCCTGGACCGAAGATTGAACATGCGTCGCTGACGCGCAATCGATTTCCCAGCAAAGCAATTTGCGATCTGATTCGGTTGTGTTTCCCTTGTGGTGTCTTAATGACGTCAAGAAGTGAAGGGCTGCAATGATTCTGGTCGTAAGTATAGAAGTTATTGGGAGATGACTTTCATATGGGTGCAGAAAGCTGCCGATGGATCAGTATGCAAACTGTCGCACTATTGTACCCAAAGTGTGCAATTTCACAAACCATGAAAAGTCAGAGAAGTATCAGTAATGATGAGCTCCAGCCTCTAGCACAATGCCAAGCAAGAGTTAATCTTAGCGTAATTGCGAAGACATTTTTTTGATAATCTTGTAATCTAAATGTTTCTTTGTGACAAAGGAATGACAATACCGCAAACAAAGTTTGGCTTTTTTCAGCTTTTTTATCGAAATTTTCATCTGGCAACCCTGTTCAGTGATACGTGGGGTGAAAAGGAGCAGCGAGCACACACACACACAGCAGCGAGCACACACACACACAGCAGCGAGCACGCACACGCACAGTAGTATACACGCACACAGCAGTGAGCACGCACACACACAGCAGCAAGCACGCACACACAGCAGCGAGCACGCACACACACACACACAGCAGCGAGCACGCACACACACAGTAGTATACACGCACACACACAGCAGCAAGCACGCACACACAGCAGCGAGCACGCACGCACACACACACACACAGCAGCGAGCACACACACACACAGCAGCGAGCACGCACACGCACAGTAGTATACACGCACACACAGCAGCGAGCACGCACACACACAGAAGCGAGGCAACGGCGCCTGGTAGTTCAGCAGTACACACTTCACCTCCAAAAATGCAAAAAAAGTTAAGAAAACTTTCCAGTGTCTAGGTTTGAATTTCCTGGAACCTTTTTCACTGCGCGTTGGCCAGCTGACCACAGATGCCGAACACTGATCCACGCAACAGCGAGCTGAGCCTGCAGGTGTGGTTTTGCCAGGCAGGGGAAAGTTCAGTTAAACATAACTTCACTCTTGTTTCACACAATATCGATGCAAAAATATGTTAATGAAAGAGAGGCAAGTCATACGTTGCCTGCAAGTCCATATCATTGATGAGGTCATCCATGCAATCCAGTTGGCTTGAGGTCGGCACGAATTCTTTTTTACAATCAAGTGGCGGGAACGCAAGAGGCCTGAACAGAAGTAAATGACTCGGAATGTAGGACTGGAAAAATTAACAGAAAACCAATCTGCCTCAACTTTCCTTATCCAATAACAGCTCACGTTCAAACATGTGGTACACTTAAAGAAACCAACAAATGCTGAGTTTGTTTGAAAATCAGCGGAAGTGAAACACCAGTCCAGGCAACGCGACCAAGTCACTGGTTTCAAGAAAAAAAGGGGGTTTGTTATTTCCAACAGTTTATGTCGACCAGTTGTCCCCAACCGGGGAGGAATTCCATGAGTTCAGGGGAGGAATTACCACTTCATAGTTAAGTTGCTTATTCATTGTGAGTGTTGCACTTTCTTTAAGTTGACATTGGCTCTTTCAATTAGTTATATCACTTCATATTTATAAGCACTATCTAACGTTTTTGTTGACGAACTTCAGTGTTTTGTCCCACTTTCATTAATCAAGTTATTGTCGTCAATAAAGAACATTGTTCCAACTGTTGTAGTCACACTAGCCTACGAACCCGAACACGAGAGGAATGAAAAGTTCCAAAATGAGCAAAGGGAGGAATGTATGAATAAAGGTTGGGAAGCACTGACGTAGTCGAAGACAGAATTTCGGTGCCAAGAAAAAAAACACGTGATTTTAAGTCTAACCATGCCTCAAGTAAACATTGTAAAAAATCCCTGTACTAACAGCGGTAGAATTTCAGATTTCGAAACCTCACCTTGCATCCTCCGAAAAAGGCAAAGCGGCCATGACCAGACATTGGTAGTCAGGTTTGACGCGAGGGTGGAGTGCGACCAGCTTCGGGTTCGTACCTTTGCGGTAAACATATCTAGCGACAGCACAGACTCCTTGGTTGTGCATCCCCATCACTAATGCTGACAAACTAACAGCTGCTACCTGCAAATGAAGTACCGTGGCTGACAGTGCTGCCATCAAACAAATAATGCTGAAGGTTTTACACGCGCCAAGCTTTTTTAAGAGCACAGCAGTCACCACCAGATGGCATCAGTCGCGACCAGATGGCATCAGTCGCGACCAGATGGCATCAGTCGCGACCAGATGGCAGCAGTCGCGACCAGATGGCAGCAGTCGCCACCAGATGGCAGCAGTCGCCACCAGATGGCAGCAGTCGCCACCAGATGGCAGCAGTCGCCACCAGATGGCAGCAGTCGCCACCAGATGGCAGCCCCCAACGCAAGAAAAACAACAACGAAACCCAAAGTGCAGCAAGACAGACATCGACGTCGAAATTAACATCGCAGGCATCAACAACAGACGCTGTCGTTGTTCATCGTTCCACTGCTTCATGAATTATTGTAGCGCACACCATGCAGACGACGGGCAACAGTGCAACCCAGAAAACAAAGCTTACATTATCTCCGCCTTCAGGAAGTACAAAATGAGCTTGGTCGTCCATATGCAGATGCAATGGTACGTTGCTATTATTAGTAAACCCCAGTATGTCCAAGCACTTGCCCTCTGTATTGTATTTCATTTGTCGTTCGTCTTCTGGGCCAAAGGGGATAATGTCTTTGCCATATTTATAACCTGTTATAAATAAGATATAAAAACAGTATCTGGTTTCATTGCCGCTTATATTCTACTTTATAAACAGCAGAGGACTACCGCAAGCGTTCACTCGAGTGTATTGTATGAACAAAAAACACATTATGCAGAAAAATGTCGTAAGCCACAATTTAAAAAGTTTTGCAAAACAGGAGATTCTTAAACTTTATAAAAAGTCAACATAATGAAGAAAAGGAAGCTTTGTACACACAAAATTTATACAAGTTCCACTGGAAATATCACCTTTGCTAATCTTTTCTTTTTCAACTTCAGTCCTCTGATCGTCATCAATGTAGTAGTATGTGTTCTTCACGACGTCCTCCGACTTGTGAGTTCTCGCATGACACCTGAGGAGGATGAGAGCAAGAATGAAATCTGGAAACTTTTTACTCACCCCTGCAAACGAAAAATGGGCGGAAACCACTTTTCCTTTCGTTGAAAGTAAAGTTCGTTGAAGTGAAAGTAATACATGAAAAAGATGCCCAACTACATCGGTGGCTGACAATACCTGCCATTGAAGCTACATTTAAATTTGCCTGACGCCCATCAAAAAAAGAATTTAAATACAATTAACGAGGTTATAGCAGTCATACTGCGGTGAGCTCTTATCCTTGGTGCAGATGTATTCCAGCTGCTTGCATCCGACATGAACTTTTTCTGTTCAAGTATTTCGAATATTGCAGAGAGCATATGTCCTATCTATTTGCAAAGAACTGGCAATATTCGTTGGACAGCTTGTGAATGTTTATTGTGCCCATGCATTATCCTGTAGGTGCTCGCAAATGTCTGCTGTAGATGATCAAACTTTACAGCAAAACATTTCTCGCATATGTTCACATAAAATGTCAGCATTGAAAAAAGACAACAGCCAACATTTTATTGCCGAAAAAACAGAACAAGTTATAAACGGTAAATTATTCTTCTAATGAATTAAACCGGTAGTTCTTCGCCTGGGTTCGATTGAACCCCTAGGGTTCGACGAAGGTCATCTGAAACATGACTGAAAGCATGGTTATATCACAGCGATTTTTACTTTCTGTTGTATTGGGCAAAAATGGGGTTCGACAAAAACTTGGAAAACTACGTAAGGGTTCGGCGTGTTTGTAAAGGTTAAGAACAACTGGATTAAACAAAACGAAATAACGACATCTTACTTTTTCCACGTTTGTTTTAGCTTCGCTTCCTTAGTCTTAGCATAAGCAACACAAGGTATTGATAACTCCGTTCCCAAAGTCAAATGGCATTTCCAGGCAGCGGAACGAACAGACTGTTTTTCGAACCCGGCCACAGCTTGTAATGCATGTCTGCAATGAAGGATATTAAACAACATCAAAACTAAAGTAACTGAATCAAACGAGCCATAGTCTTAAGTCTGCAGCGGGCCAATAGCACGGATGCGTACATTGAAAAGATCTGGCAACAAAGTGGATCAAATTTTGAAAAAACGCAGTAAAATGTTGGTCCGACGTTACTTTTTCGACTCATAACATTTTTCACTGCTGGACAGATTCATGGTCGACCTGTGGTTTCTCGTGAAAAGGATTGTTAAGAATTTAATTGTTACTGCTTCTCTATGCATTACTTCTTGAAATAAAATAGTTGTGAAGTCAAAAGAAAGACTTTGCAATGCGCTTCCCAAAACAAGAAAAGAACTATCGGTGAACGATAATATTAATTACATGCTTTGCATTTTACATAAAGGAAAATAACAACACAAACGTAAGGCTATGTAAATCATGGGCACATTCGAAGTCTCAGCTTACCGGAACGAATAGGGTGCCCCTGCCACACCGCTAAGCCATATTTTGTCAATGAGGTTTTCACCGGCAAGTTGCTGTTCTGTCTTAGGTTTGCTTTTGATTGGATTTTGCCTTCTCTTGGGGGGTCGTGTGGATGTACTCGGCCGATCGCCCATCTCTTCCGAGTGGCCATCATCGTCGTCGTGCAGTTCGTCATCAACGGGCTCGAAGTCAGGCCCACTAGAGCAGGAACAAACAACAGACATTGTTAAGCGCGCAAAAACAGGGAATACACTCTTTCGGAGTTCTTAAACCACAGTAATTTTACGGCAATCATAACTGCCCGTAGCATTGATAGTAGAGTCCTGCGCGGGGCGGGTTAACCCTCGCAAGTTGCGGGTGCCCGCATCTGCGGGGCGGGAAACCGCAGAGTTGTGCGTGCGCGCGATAAGAAATTCTTTGTGCGGGTTACAGAATCTTGACTCATCACTCAATGCATGTGGAAGTGACATGAGCAAAATTAATGCTACAGAGAGCTTGTGGTGCAAAGGTGTAGAGCAGGGCAGCTATACCAACTGAAATGCCTTACCGGGCCCAAAATGATGTCACTTACCTTCGTGATGGCCGCAGATTGAATGGCTTACATTCATCTCAGCTAACCAAATAGCTACTGAGAACATTTGAATACTAACTGCAACGGTAATGACTGTATGATACTTTTAATCACTCCCAAACTGTGATGCCATCGGCAAATTTGGTGCTAATGGAAGAACAAGGGTAGTTGGAACACATGAGTAAAAATCAGAAAATTAAATTCAGTTTTGCACAGATGTACCATTGCAGACAGGGAAACCTGCCAGTGCGTGGAACATGATAAACACGCATTAAAGACCATTGCATCGAAAATGTCGAATTTGAGATTATAAAAATAAAGTCAGGCTGTCATTATTGTACATACACGATAATGAAATGCTTACTGGACCGCATGTGTGCCTCGGGTTAGGCACAGCTGGTTTAGAGACATTCTCCAGTGGTAGCGAGACCACAGATTGGAGTTTCCAGGTCACACTGATCTTGCTGGAAATACATTCTGCGTGATGGCAACCAGCGCTGCTAATGAACGAGTGTTTGGCATCGATGATCATGTCGTGAATAGCAGAAGAGCAAATTTGAAAGAACTCCTCAGTGAACGACCTGTTCTTTTTCATCAGTGCTCTCAGAAAGAAGCGCTAAAATTTGACTAGGTTTCGCATTTTTTCCTTAAGTGTTTTTCAAGAGCTTCCGTTGGTTTTGAAATGAACACTGCACAAGTTACCACTAGCGATGAAACACGTTGCATGAGATTTTAGTGGTTTTCAGACACACAGTGACAAGTGCAGGTTTGGGATGGAACAGTGCGAGGTGGGAGTCTGCGGGTGCGGGCAAGATTTCTCAAATTCCTGCGGGTGCGGGGCGGGTTTAAATTTTGCAGGTGCAGACAAAAATTTCAACCCGCACAGGACTCTAACCGACAGCTAGTTTCCACTCAGTAACTATTAACAAACAAGATAACAAGCCGTTTGCAATCGTCTAGAAGTGCATCATACGAGCAACACATACCACAAATGTTTTGAAGGTAAATCCAGTACAGCGACTAAACTAATCCAATCCCAGCGTAGAATTAAGTCGGATACATTAATCTAATCTAGACAACCAAACACTTGCAATATAACAACATTGTATCGCGTAGAACTAAATCTTACATAACGTTTAGTTCCACATTCATGTTTTCTGCCGTGAATCCGGCCACAATCCCATCAAGGCTATCGTCACTGAAGGTGTGGGCAAAATTTGAGAAGAGGACAATGCGTCGTGTGCTGTATTTCCTGTTTCTATCATCACAACGTCATTAGACTCTTTACTTAATCCCAATGTTGTAAATGATGTGGTGATTGCGTTGAAAAAAGATGTGCATAATTATTTTGCTTAAAATAATTATTTGAAAAGCGATAACCACACTTCGACCTAATTTAGAGAAAAAACACTACTTCTAAGTCGGACAATTTTGGCTTGTAGACACAGTTTTTTCAATATTTAAATTCTTTTCAGTAGAAATGCCTTGCAAATCTGTTTCAACAAGCCACTGCATGGAGCTCAAGTTTCTTAAAACAAGCTGCATATATCGTTGACTGTGTTGAAAATGCTCACTCACATAGATACACCATGTGCTGTTCTTACTTCTCAGTGCACATAAACGCCGCGCTGACCATGTCTTCAACAACGGTTTTGATTTCTTGTGAGAATGCTTGACACGCATACACCAAACCTGCTGTTATGGAAGGGCTCTTGGTATGGCGTTTAACTGTACATTATCAGGATGGATCAATAGAAAAATGTGCATGCTAGGTCTAACAAATTTTCTGATTCCAGTTTTATACTTTGAAGACAAACTCTCTGCCTGAAGTAAACAATGTTATGTATGAGTTATAGTATATTCTTTACCTTTACTCCAAGCGATTATCCTATTGAAAAATTCTTTAACGCAAACTAAAGAAAATCCAACAAAGCAAATATTCATGTTGCTATACACAACGCAGGAACAACCATACCTTGTTTGCTGGTACAAAATATCCAAACACACAGTGAGAGCATCCAAAACTGTGGAGAGTCTTCTTAAGAAAACAAAACCCTTCTCAGGTAACCAACAAAAATTAAAAACGTTGGTTTCACAGGTTTTTTTTAAGTCGTTTTAGGGACCCGATTAAGGTCCCTAGAATTTTGAATCGGGTCCCCAGAATCAGAGGAAATTATCATTGGGTTCTTAAATCAGAAAAATCGGGTCCCTAGAATCAGAGAAACCGGGTCCCTACAGATCCAGGGTTTCAACAACAAAACAGGAACTTCAATACATATTGTCCCTAAAATAAACTATTAAATTTATGATTTGCTACACAATAACGGGACTCTGCATGCTGCAACTAGGTAAAAAGGATACAATCAGCAGAAGTTGAACCAGGTTTTAATGAATGAGACATGAATTTAAGCAAATCAAAGTTTGGAGTTCCTAATGGAAAAGCCACACTAATGTTATTGTAGGACACTGCATCTGCATCAGCAAGTTGGTTAGCTGTATCTTCTGTTCCAAACAAAACCAAAGCAATGTCATCTTTGGATTGAGAAAAAATCTATAAAAAACATACAATACGGATTTCACTGATGAACTAGTAAACTTCAGTGCTCAAAAAAATTGATACATGGATTTACAATGCAGACAAAACTAACAAAATCATTTTGAATCTGTCTGCTACTTATGGCCTTTTTCCATAGGTTAGGACTGAGTTTCTCCACCATGGCCCTGCGTCTCCCCATAGGGGGGCACAGACAGACAACAAATATAAATAGATTAAGACAAATGTAGGTTTTCCATTGGTGGAGCAGGGGCCCATGGGTGTCACTGTTGAGTATCTCTGAACGGAGGCTATGAACCACTGAAGGTTGAGAAACACTGGGCTGCGATGAATTACTGTCAACTAAAAAGTTCCGATTTTCACTAAGCAGCTCCAATGGTATGCATGCAGTTACAGTTGGGTCACAAAATTGAAACCCAGTGCAAACGTTTTTGAGGGAAGTTTCTTTCATCAGTAAAAAATCATTTTTGCCAAACCTACTCGACCATGGATATATCTTGGAGAGTCCTGTGCAGGTTGAAATTTTTTGTATGCTCCCATCCCACCAAATTGAAATCTGGCCCGTATCCACAGAAATTTGAGAAATTTTGCCCACTCTTGCCCCATCGACCTCTAACCCCCAACTACCACCCTCCCAACCTACACTGCTTCTGTTCCACTATGCACCTGTCACTGTGGGTCTGAAAACCACTAAAAATTCATGCAACATATTTCATCACTAGTGGCAATTTAATCAGTGGTTCATATCAAAGCTGACAGAAGCTCTTAAAAAACATTGTGAAGTAAAAATAGAAATCTTGAGTGCTTCTTTCTTAGCTTTAAGAGCACTGTTGAAAGAGTTTGTTGTTCACTCACTAGCACCTTAACACTTTGAGAGCCGGCGTATGATATAGTCGTACCTACATTTTTTTTGATTTTTGCAAAAAAAAACAGCAGTTCTCGGTTGTCTTACCATGCCATAGCTCCTCCGCCGATTGCGCTAAAGAGCTGTTCAAGAGCTCAAACAGATCAGACAGTCTTCTAGATTGCACTCGAAAAAAATTTTGGTTGGGGGTTGGGAATTTTTTGTGAATGACGTCATAAGTGAAGTAGTTTTGGGGTCATTTTGGCTCATAATACCTGGCCTAGGGCCCAACTGCTGGGTCAAAGTGTTTCCTTGAAGTTTTCATTGGAAACTAGGCTCGAGTCCGAGTCTTTTGAGCCTTTGAACAGCTTTCTAGTGTTTCTGGGTCAAAAGTTATGATCTAAAATAAACAAATTAATTATCTAATTAGTCAAATATTTTCATTACTTTAGATCAGGGGTGGCCAACCTTGCTCTATGTGCAAACCGCATATCGTAAAACGCAAGTTACAAAGAGCCGCAACATGAAAATCTAAAAACACAAATTTATTTGCAATTTACACTTCTGTGACATCATAATTCTTTTCAGAACAAATTGTAAAAGTAACACTGTATGGCACGCTAGCTGGATCTCCCACAGTAGGCCTACCATTTTACAATATTTCTACAGTTTGCAATAGAAATAAAAAATAAAGAACAAATACATAATTTTTTGGAAAGCTCAAAGAGCTGCATGCAAAGGTTCAAAGTGCCACATGCGGCTCGCAAGCCGCAATTTGGCCACCCCTGCTTTAGATCATAACTTTTGAACCTGAAACCCAAGCAGGTCATCCAAAGTATCAAAAGACTCGAATTGTAGCCTAGTTTCCAATAAAAACTTCAGCGAAATACTATCATCTAATGCAGGGGTGATGAACATGCGGCTCGCAGGCCGCATACGGCCCGCAAAAGAATTTCGTGTGGCCTGCGAAGCATTCAGGAGAGACCAACAGTTTTGAACTAACAGGTTTCATAGTATGACTAAAAAGTTGTGCGGCCCGATTTCTCAGCGGTAACTGACAAAGTGGCCTGCAATAGCAAATAGGTTCGTCACCCCTGATCTAACGGTTTGGGCCCAGGGTCAGGTGAAGTGGGCCAATGTGGCCTAAAAGTTCTTTATTTTTGACGTCACTCACAAAAAACTTGCACCCCCTAACCAAAAAAAATATTTTTGAGTGCAAACTACTAGACTTGCCACATCTTTTGAGACTTTTACCGGGTTGGTAGCGCTTACCAGACCAGAGAAATTCCCGCGCAAAGCCACATGCGTTTCGGTGTTTTTTTCTCAGAAATCCCCAAAAGCGGCCAGACGCCAAAGTGTCAAATTTGCTCTTCTGCTATTCACATGCCCAGCCATACTGTATCAAACACTCATTCACTAGCAGCACTAGTTGCCATCACGTAGTTCAACATACTGTATTTCTTGCAAGATCACTGAAAGCAGGAAATCCAATATGTGGTCTCACCACCACCAGAGAAGGTCACTGCATTTGCCTGCACAAAGAATTTCTTAACCCATGCCCGCCCCACACCACGTTCAACCACACTGCCTCGCATGCACAGCTCTGTGGGTTCCCACACCCGCCTTGCAAATGCAGGCACCTGTGAACCACGTGGGTTAACCTGCCCTATGCAGGACTTTAGGATCTTGACACTATGAGTTGGTGCTATTTTGGCAGTTTTCCATCTGGCTTATCTTTTTATGTAAGACAACTTCCACATATACATGCAATGTTTTTTATCAAACCTTATACTGAACAGTTGTATTCTAATAGGCAAAGATTATCCATCACAAATATGGGTTTCTTCCTACCTTGTAGGAAACTTATAGGTATTCAAATATAAAATAATTTGTAAGAAAGCTTCAGGTGTTCAAATACATGACTCAAGCCATCGTTTTGTTAACGTGTCAGCTAGGAAAGTGCTTGGAGAAAGGAAAAATGCTAATGAGCAGCTGCCTTTGCTAGCACAAATGCCTTGAAAAAATCTTGGTATAACTTGCCACTTCAGCTTTTTCTAAAAGATCATTTTCCAGTGCATAATTAACTACCACCAAGTTGCGATCATGGTTAACATGCAGACATTAGGAAAACATCAATGTATTGCACTACATCAGCAGCACATCACTACACTGTCATTATAGGCCCCCTTGTGCCGCAGGTACTCAGCAGTAACGTTGATCAAATATTAGACACTGCCACTGCCAGTTTATAATGCGAGTGTTTTGGAACAGGCAACATCATTTCCCTTCTAACGTTGTATACCGATTACGACCAAACAATCATGTCGCTCCACATGCGTGCTACCTGACACCGTTGGTATCTATAGCTTGACAACAAACCAAACACAGATATTTCATGAACTGTGGGATATAAAAATGCTTCTAGATGTTCTAAAAATCTTTGCTCCAGATACAGTATTCTAATTCTGAAATCCTTTAGTGTTTAGCAAGCCAACAGTCATCAGTTGAAAAGTAAGTTCGAAGTTGTTGTGGGCTTGCACATTACAGGTTATCTTAAACGTGCACACTGCGTATGTGACGTAATAATTGTCTGTATTAGTCGTGGAACGTTTCCCACGCTTGCAGCCATTTTTCTGCTTGCTTTGGACTATACACTGCAGTTTGGAACACATTTATATCTCACAGCTGCCATGTACGAAGATTTGTAGAACTGTGGAATACAGAAATGCCTTCAAGAAGTTCTAAAAATCTCTTGGTCCTGATACAGCTGGACGCTGTACGTAAAGACTTAACCAATTTGTTAGCCTGTGGCGTCATGAAGCTTTTATAATCCCAATGGCGTTTGTTGTGTATCATTCAGTTGAGGTATTCATTGCATGAATCTTACTGATGTGAAAAAACAAAAAGAGTGTAAGGTGTTAAACATAGTCGCATGCGTCCAGTAGTTACTCAAAACCATAAAAATAACTTTAAAAGTGCTACTTTTGTGACAAAGCTTTGCACCTGTAGGGGCGAGACATGACTAGACAGTGCCAAACAATGTGCTGAAGCCTGGAAGTTGAAAGCGCGGTGTTGGTTTTGGCATGTCAGTGAAGGGAGTCATTTCAGCAACAGTTGCTGCAGATAAATGGCAATCAATTTTCACACCATTTGAGAAGTGCGCTTTACACTCCTTCAAAGTTAACTATGTAATTAAGCAATTTAAGTTTACAAATGAAAAGAATATTTCCATTTGAATATCTGGTTTATGCGGATAACCGTTATGCGATTAACCATACTATTTTCTTATATGGGTAGTTTCGGTTTGGGATTTTGGAATCCTATGCGAGAAAGTGGTTAATGTGTTCAACTGGTATGAAATTAGCTGAAGTCGTTTGTAGTTGCGCTAGGCCACTGGCCATGTTTGATTGGGTCTATAAGGACACCAATAACCTGGAAAAATTAGTTCTATTCTAAGAAGTATTGTCAAAATCTGGCCTTTGCTAGCATAACTACTTTCGCCTGGCAAAAATGCACCACTGTATTTAACATCAAAAAATTTGTTGTTCAATGTTGCGAAAGTGTATTGTTTGTGTGATAAAATGATAAATTGTTGATTCCAGTGTCAGATGCGCTGTGTGGGCCTCCTGGTTCTGGGGTGAAGACTTTTTTTTGTTATTCTCAGGTGCAATGCATTGTAGGAAAAAATCATAATAGGATTCAGATTCTGGATTCGGTTTAGCTATATTCTGAAATAATTCTGGAATAGTAAACTATTCTGAAATGCCCATCCCCTCCACAACCTTCATGACTAAGACTTGCATAAAGGGATCGAGACTCCATCACTGCTTTTCAAGGTAGCAAAATTAATGTACTGGAGCCAGACAAAATTTGTGACAACCTTTTCTAATAAGTGATTTACAGAAGTCAAACTGCATGCACCAGCCTGTTCATGGTAAAAAGCAATCACACACAACGATCACGTGCCAGAGTGTTTCATTTCTGTCACACCTAAAAATTCCATGAGTGTTGAGCAAAGCTTTAGCGACCCATACCTTAGAAACCACTGGACCAAACAATTTCTTTTGTTTAGATTTTTGCAAAAACAACATATATGTGAAACTTGTGGGAGTGTGAGTTACTCATTTGTTAAATTATAATAAATGGGAATGCCTCATAAACCAAGAGGTTAACAAGTTAAAAGCTGTCATAAAATTATCAAATTCTATGATTATCATATTAATCTAATTTATTCCAATGCCTACTTTGCGCTGAATCAGCATTGATGCAACTTGAACTGCAAGATCGAATGATGAATCTTCATTCTGAGGAGCATCCTGCATCCCAATACCAACATCTATACATAATACTGTTGCTTCCTGCAAATAATTATAACACATATGAAAAACACTCAGTTCTTTTATATTTTCATGTCTTTTTATGTGTAAGTGTGTGATTCAAGCCTAAGAATAAAATATTACAACCTCTGTGGCCACATGAAACACACAGTTTACAAATTCTTTTTCTTACTATACTTCAGAGGTTTTGAGCAAAGTGGAACACATCACAATGCTGTATTTTCATCATAGGCTATGCAGTAGTCAAGAAAGTTAACAATTGAGCAAAATAACACTGCATAAAGGCACAACAAAACCTATTCCTTTGCATTGCATGAATGCTTGAAGTTGATTGACAGTAAATTAATTTTGTTGATTTGTCTTTTATGTTGTTTACTTTTATATTTTGCATGACATGTTTCCTTATGTTCTGCATGCTTTTCACAATATAAAAAACACTATTTTCTTTTTGTTTCCAGACTAACATATAGGATGTTGGCAGAACAGAAACAAAATATACTAGGGTAAGCTAAACTCTTACATATTCGGTGCACAGAGCCATAGCTGCTGTTCTTGGAAACACTCAAAGTTAGTGCGAACCTCAAACGCCAGTTGGATAAGTTGGGATGAGCCCCTGAAAGGAATTTGTGTTTGTTGTTGTATTTCGAGGTAAAACATAAACCAACAAATGTTACATTAAATACGGATTACGGAACCTAACATAACTAGCATATATACTTTTATGTGAATAACTTTTTAATTGCTCCATATCACATTTCTTCATTAGTTATGTGGCTTTATTTCATTGTTATATAAAATATAGCAACAGCCAACACTTTTCTTAATACTGAGTCAGTCCAGTCTGGTAATCAAATCTGATGAACATTATATACTGAAATCCAGAATGAGCTACATAAATCAAGTTTACTGTTTGAGACTGAGGTGTGACTAAGGAGTGCAAATGCTGCATTCTTGTATGTAGAAATAAAAGCAATTATTGGCAAATCATTTTTTGCATAATGTATATCAATTGAAGTTGTAGTAAAATGCAGTATTGCTAGAATGGCACATGGCATCCGTTGTTGTTGTTATGCAAGTCAAGTATGGTCTGATCCTATTAGGCCAGGTATAGCATGCTGCCAAGCAAAATCTGCAGTAAAAGACAATTCACAATACATGTCCCATGTATGCCATGTACTATTTAATAATATTGTGAAAATATTGAATGCATTTTCACGTTAACTTAACTATTTTTGCACCTTTTAATGTAGAATAGATGAATCAACACCATGATATTTGCAAGTAACATTGAACAGACAACTGTCTTGAAACTTGTACAGTTGTTTGTTTTGAAATGAAAAATCAGTATATATCCAATGGTTTCGATAATGTAATCATTAAACAAAGTTATGAAAAATCAGATTGTTTTTCCTTTCGTTTCGTTGTGACTAGCCTATATTCAACATAAAGCTGTATCAGGGTTAGCTAACTCTGCCACATTCATGTTAATAAACTTTTAATGTCTCTATTATAAATACAGCAACTATATTAACTGTTTGTATTTGCTGTCAGTACAAAACGAGATGTTAACAGCATGTGGTCACAATTTTCAACATTTTTACTGCATGAAATATGTTTTGTTAGCAAAAAAAATATCCTAATAGTCCTGTTTTCGATCAGCCTGGCAAAGAAACTTGTTGATGTATCTGGTGACGCCAAGGACGAAGGAGTGACAGTGGTTCCACCAGTTCTGTCCGTGGCTGTGGTCATAGGGAATTCTGCCAAAATATTGGCTGGTGTGCAAGTTTGATCTGATTCTATTTGAATAAGTTTCAGAAATATTGTAGACTTATTATAATGTAGATTTTAGCTAAAGCTACTTGTCTGAAAGGCCGCTGGGGCATCCAGGA
>JGI24159J19872_10006948_pt1 | contig 14793 bp, 9 predicted proteins | sample Ectturendosymbi4_FD_19872 | JGI IMG/M metagenome (IMG submission 19872) | reverse complement strand
CGCCCCAATATCGAGTTCGCAAGTGCGTTCACGAAGGTAAGCCAAGGGCGACGAATCGCTCACGCGTCAATCCGATAACAAGTGCAGTGTAAAGTGGGTAATTGCTGCATTTACAGTTTTTTTTAGTTTCACTAACTCACTTACTATGGTTGTAACATTGCAGAAGGATGGAATGCCATTTTGATATAAGTTTCCCTTTGAAGTTAGTTGCTGAAATCAGTTGATCAGCTTTGTTTTTAAATAGGTATTACTCCTTGCGCAGTTGGTTGTGAGGCGCTTCTGCTCATGCAACTGAATTTGCTTTCAAAAACAGAAGTAAAATATAAATCCCTTTTAATGCTATTCAGCACAAAAGTGCAAGGATTGGTGTTTGGGATAACATAAAGTGTGTAGAAAAAACTTGATTTGAGTTTAGATAGTTGTCTGTAGGTATAGAATACTGTATCTTGTACAGTGACATTTCTGATTTGTGGAACAGCTACTAATGTGGTGGCTGAACTCAACAAACCAGATGCATTTGTTGTTTTTAAGGCTAAGTTCGTTTTTTGTGTGGCATGACAGATGTCTCTGTCAGCCTCACCATTGTTGCTTTCTCACATAAGGTTTTGAACATTTATTTTGGATTGGGGTTTGATATTGGACTTCAGTGTAAACGGAATTTTGTAAAGAGGTTCTATGTTAAGTTCCAATTTGGTTTGGAATTGTCAGGTGTCTGTACCGTTCAATTTTGGTATCTACCTTCATCAGAAAATGTTAGCTCACTTTTATGGTATATTTCCAAGTGTTGTGATCTGAAAACACGAGCACCAAGTGGGCAAAGCTTCACACTGTGGCAGCAAGCAACAATAGAGATCACCTGACGAGATCACTCTATTTGCTTGTTCGCACCACATATATATGGGTGTTATTCTTCATGCACATCCCGTTTCTGGTGAATTGCACATTCAACACATCATCAACCAAGAGGTTGCAACAAAAGTATTGTAACGAATTTATTTGCTGTGCTTTAGTTATTAATATTTTGCCCTTGCTACAAACTCATTTTCATGATTTTTGAAAACATATTAGGTTTCAGATTGGTGGAGTTACTGTAATTAAGAAGTTGTGAAAAGTGAAATATATTTTCTTCATCATGCCACGTGGACAGCCTCATGGTGTACCATTTCGGAAGTTCGGTGGTCCTCATAAAAGGATGAAACTATTAAGGATACTTGTTAATGGGCTTATTAAGCATGAGAGACTTGAAACAACATTTGCTAAAGCAGCTGAAGCACAGAAATACATGGACAGATTAATTGAAATTGCCAAGCGGGGAAGATCTGAAGCGTATGCTAAAGATATGGTGGATTACTGGGCCGATGATGAGAACAAAACAAAGCTGTACAATGTGCTTGTTCCGAGATACAGTAAACAGAAACAAAATTTCACAAGGCTTGCCATTCTATCACAGGACTGGATAGGGCCGCGTACTGGTTTTCATCAGCAGAGAATGGCTGTGATTGAACTGAAAGGCAATCTGTTGCCTCCATTGCCAGTGGCAGAGAAAAACCCACACACTCTGCAAAATGTATTAATTTCTGCAGCAAAAGCTGATTGGGAAAGAGAAAGATTAAATAGAACTTCGAATGAGACTGAAGTTTGATATCTGTTTTTCACTTGTTATTTGTCCACCATTTTGCAATGTGCAGTTGCTGTTTAGTGCATAAGAAACATTCTTAAAACTAGTTTGAATATCATTATGTTACAATATTTTTTGTGTGGCTTGTGCTGTTTGTGTGCAAGTAAACTGGATTAAAATAAGCATTTTGCTGCCACTGTTCTGCGTTTACACTTTGATAATGTTTCAGTGTAAACTCATTTTGCCTTTACAGAGCATTAGTGTCTTAAATTTTTATAGTATCGTTTACTGCAATTGTCATGGAAGGTTGCTGGAAACTTCCGTTGGATAAAGACCTGGAAGAAGGATTAGGATCTGATGAAGTGTGTGTTGTTGGAATCTTTGGCAAAGGCACATGGGGTCACACATCGAAAAGTTGCACAATAAACAAACTTTCTAATTCATCGTGTTTCTTGCCTCATTATCCTGACTATTCGTCTCGAGACGGTGAGCATCGTGGAAATGACGTTGACAGCATAATGCCGTTTGTTGAGGGTTATTATGACAAAAGCAAGAGAATTGTGTATTTGCATCTGGTCACTACTCTTGATGCTGCGTCTCTTTCAAGGGCTTGCGCCATTATGGGCGACAAACTCGACACGCACAGCGAGTTTCATGAGTTCTGGAAAACGCAGGAAGTGGAAATTGCTTTTGCGTTGCTTTATTTGTTCTCTGTTTGCCACGTCCTGATCCTCGTGCATCCGGTGTCAGCGTTTGATTTGAGTTATGACAAACTGTTTCATCACTTGTCAAACTTGCGCACGAAAATGCTGCCTTTGGTCAAAGACGTCTTAAAAAGCTGCACGGTGGGTCGGGATTGGTGGGTGAACGGTCGGCCGTGTCCGCCGCGATTGCTGTTTGTCATGCAGCGCTGTCACTTGCAAGGAGCGTCGCAAACGAGCAGTAGCACCAGCGTTGACCACTCTAGCAAGAAGAAGAAACCGCCGCTGAAGAGGCTGCAGCATACGCTCGAAGACCAGATCTACAAAATACTACGCAGCAGCCGAGTGTTGACAAACAACGCCGTGAACTGCTTGTTCACAGTGCCGCCCAACCAAGCGTTCGTTCACATAATGACGGAACAGTTCGAGGGCGTCAAGCGGAACGAAAATCCGGTGCGCAACATGCTGAACCTTCTGAGGAAGTCCTGCGAGACGCATCGCGACCCTACTGCGCGTTCGCGAGCTTATCGTCTGCTCACCAACCCTCCCACGCAGTGGAAAGATGAGAATGAGGACGACGAGGAAGAGTCCGCAAATCCTCTTTGGAACTTCCTGTCGCAGCACACCGACCTGATTCTGGAAAAGAAAGGCTTCAAGGACAGCGTCGGAAGAAATCCGCTGGCCACGCATTTTGAAGTGCCCCACCTGAGGCCGTGGCTGAAGGTCGCCAACAATTTGTACAAGTTGTTTTTCCCCAGGGCTGCGACTCCAGACAGCGACCCCGATTCTAAGTCGTCAGAAGAGAAGCTTTCCGAGCTGCGGCAGCAGTTAAAGGCGCATCTGGACCCTGAGTCGCGGTTCAGCGAGGCCAGATGCAGCAAGCTGGTGTCGGTGGCCAGCGCGGCGTACCAAAGCAACCTGCCCATGCATTACACCAGCAAGGTCCACGCTAATCAACTCGCACAGGCACTATCGACCTACGCCATGCATGCACGTGGCCCGGCCCGAGAAAAGTACGAGGCGCTGGTGCAGGCCGAGTGCGAGACGTTCTGGAACGACGGCAGGCGGCTCTGCGAGGTTCACTCGCTGACCGGTCGACATTGCGTCCATCGCTTTCACGACCTCCCGGCCGACGGGAAGACACTGCCCGACGCCACGCCGCCCAAAATGCCGCATTCGTCTCGTTCGAGAACGATCGCGGCCAGCAGCTGCGGCAGGATTCAGGGTTCCAGAGACGACCCTTTCACGCTGCAAGAGGCTAATTACGATTTCTATTTGCGCTTGGATGTGCAGGTCACTCCTGTCTTTCCGGATTCGGACGTTTACAAATTCCCGGTGCACGAACAAGTCGAAAAGCAGCACGCGGTGTCGGCGGAGCTGCACAACCTGGTGGAGAACCTCCACATTTCTTCTGCTCAGGCCAACGATTCGAGTCAGAAGGGAGTCGCGACTGCGCGAGTTCGACATCGCACCACGAGCGGCGAAAGCGAGTGTCAGGATTCGACGCAAGAAAGCGAAACCGAAGCTCAGGACGAAGACCAGGAACAGGACCCCCGACGAAGGACAACGTCGGCCAACTACGAGTTCAGCCTGACGTCCGAAGCCGAAGTGGCCAGTGTTGATTACGTGGAGGAAGCGTCACAGAAGCAAACGTTCACGGAAGGAATGATCCATTCCGGCCTCAACGACGGCGTTCTGCCTTTGTTTTCCTCGTGGAGCCTGATCCGTTTCGGGCCAGCCTCGGCCTACGTTCCCAATCACGGCCTGGAAATGCCCGGCTTTCTGCCGGGATCCGGCTTTCTGGTGCCCTGGGACATTTCTTTGCAGGGCGACGAAACGGGCGTCACTCATTGGCCGGTGCCCGGGGAGGCGCGAAAACTGTCACTGAAGGAAACGAAGCTGCTGCAACAGGAGACGTGCAGAGCGTACGTCGGCTACGAATACGAGACGCCGAGGGGCCAGCGCTTCATCTGCTCTGCCCCGGACAAACCCGTGAAAGCTTCGCCCAGTGGCGTCGTCCGAGACTCGGCGCAGCCCCTGCTGGACCTGGACATGCCTCTGTACTGCCCAAGCCCGGTCGCGGGAAGGTCGGGCAAGCCGCTGCTGGGCCAGCTGATGAGAGTGTACGTCGTCACGCCTCAGGAATCTCACGTGCACGTCAAGATCAAGCCTTGCGTTGTACCCGGTCCCTCCCCCACACCCACTTTCCACCCGAGCCANCCTGAAGTGCTGCTGCGAGCGAACTCAATGTGGGTGCTGCGCTTTCCGTACGTGTACGTCAGCGACGGCGGGCCGCACTTTCCGCCGAAGGATCTGACTCAGTTGCACGCCTGGAAAGTACTGAAAATGATCTCTGTTGAGGTCGATCATTGATCACTGCTGCAAGCTTTTTATTTTAAACTCTGACGGCGATAAAAATAGCTAAAGCTGCCTTGGATAGGTGCACTTTATGTGTTGTTTAATGTTTATTAGGTGTTTACTCTCTGCAGGTTTTTACACTTACCTATTGTTTAAATTGGAGAAGTGCAACTAATAATCAGATAGGCGTCAAAAATGTCTATCTTTGTTTTGGACAGGGACGGCGGGGAATGGCGGAGGGCATTGATCCCCTGGCCTTTCAGAAGGGGGGCAACAGGGGCGGTGGTGGTTTCTGACGAGAATTCACAAGTAAATTTATGTTTTATCAAGATCGACTGAAAAGAAATTTGTTGCAGCTATTCGCGCAACCAGAAAATTCATAATGGTTTTCTATAATTTCTGTTACTATTTTTGAGATCAACATTGTCACTGAATAGAAACAAGCATGTTTGTAACGATTTGTTTGTTTTTTCAAACTTTCAATTGCCCTCAACTATTTTACTGTCCCCCACCCTTTGCCCTACCCCCATCCGGCGTCCCAGGTTTGGGAACTATCCAATTAAGTTGCAAACCGTTAAATCTGTGAAAGGTCCTGTAGGAAGGACAAATATTTCCTCGTGATGTCGCATATCCTTTCGTGGGATTTGTGGTGAAGTCAGACCCTTTACGCTGCAAATCTTTTAATAATCGTGGGTTGCTTGTTTGAAATATACACGATGGTTAACAATGCGGCGGTGTCCTAGGTCGCCTACAAAGAATTATATAAAAGTTGCGCTGTTTTATCCGATTCAAGCGGGTTTTTCCATGCAACAATGACCGTTGCGTTGACGTCGGGGTCATCGTCCTTTCATACTAAATGTTTGCTGCTTTCGTACATTCCCTGTTTCGTTTGCGAGTTTTGCTCGTCTGACAGTCGAGCCGGTCACTCTCCCTATACTGATGACTCGGCAAGCTGCAAAGATGAAGTTCGAGGGTAATGAACTCGGTGCAAGCGCGTAAAAAAAACTTTACAGTAATTGTACGTCGCTCACTTTTTGCGTTCTGAGAGAAACAAAAATGTGTATTGCTTTGGTTGAAACAGTGATTTTTCGCAAAGTTTTGTGAATCACTTTCGCTGTATACTTGCATGATGTCTTGCAAGCGTGTCATCCACATTTTTGTGCGAATTTCGCTTCTGTTTTGTATTAAATGAAACAAAGTAATTTTTTTCGAAACTAGGAAATTTTCCTGGAGGTTTTCATTCATTGTTATAATACACAAGTTTCCAGAAATTTCTGTTCTTTTGTAGAGAATACGCTCCCCGCCTGAAACCCGGTTTCTGCTCCAGCCATTGGTATCTTCAATGAAAGCCAACCACGATTTGCGAGTTTATTCTGTGCATTGCGAAACTTGTGAAATTATTTGATGCTATCTGTTGCTTCGTGTAATTCGTTGTACGATATGTTGCGTCAGTGGTGGATCCAGGGGTCAGTCTTGTGTGGTTTGCCCCAAGTCAACCAAGGCGCCTTTTCTTGGTTTTTCAAAAGTATATCATTTGAGAACTAAGGCATTTTTCTGCAAACCATGAAGACGGCTGGAGACGCTGACGTTTTCGGGTAAAATGCCGGTTCGAAAAAATCTGATGACCAATCTTTGCTCTTCACTTTTGTGTCTGTTGCAATTACATGGAAATTCTGCGCCCCACCGTGAAACTATTTAATTCATTGTTAGGATTATCGCCGATGGAGAGAAATTGATACCCAGCCCCTGGTTGGGGCTGATACCCAGCCCCGCAGTTGGTGCCCGCCTCCAATATTGACCATTTTTGTATCTGGCTGAATGCGCTCCCTTCCCCTTGTTTTTTTCTGTTCGGCCTCCCAGTCTCTAAAACCTGGCGACATGCCTGGTATTCATATAGTTTCGTCTGAAAAGATTTAGTAAATATTAGCACAGCTACGACAGTGTTTGAAAAACAGTCCAAACCGATTTTGGGCGCCCTCTGTTGGCTACTTCCTCAAACCCCACATCTGGATCCTCCCCTGCATCCCGTAGTCAGTTACTGTTCGCGAAGATTTGTTGCCATCTCTAGTAGGTCATTTAACACAGACGTTAACGATCGCAAGTTTTTGTTTTGTTGGAAAAGTTCAGATTTCTCCTGGTGTGGCTGGCTGGTACCATGACCGACTGCTTGACCTATGTGTCGCAAAAAATAAGTAGAGTTAGATGGAAGCCTGTGGCAACATGCTTGCAGAAGTCTGACTTCTTTGCTTGCGGCAGCTGTGAAGACGCGGTAAGAGCTTGAATGAAGATTATGTTTTGCTCCAGGAAGTTGCTACAAATATTAAAAGCAGGTTTTTTAAGGTGTTTTACGGCCCGATTAGGATTCCTAGAATTGAAAATCGGGTCCCTATAATTAGAGAAATCGGGTCCTGACAGGTCCATACCGGGTACCTAACATTTTCCTTAAAAAAAGAAAACCTGATTAAAAGGCCACACTTTCACTGTAAATCGTGACGTCGAGCGTAATGTAATATTTGATTGCTGTTCTCAACTTTAGCGCTTGGAGTCGACCATTTCGTAACTTACGATTACATAACACAACGAAGTGGTGAAACAGTGTGTAAACTGCTTTCGCATCATTTAAACTGTGCACTTGTCAAATGGGTTGAATGCGAGAGGGTGCTTCGCCCCTTCATTTGCTACGATCTCATTAACATCTGGGTTTGGAACCGGTGTTGTTACCTTGCATTACGTGCAATTAGTGCTGCGCAGGTTTTTGATTGTATCTATGCAGCTACTTCTCAAATGTTTTGATGATTTTTTGGTCAAATAACCGAGAGAAGTGTTTGAAAAAACTGCCATAGCCGCGCACATTTGTTCATCTGCCGCTATAAAAGCGGTCGTGGCAGTTGATTTCTTGCGATGGTTGTAGAGAGAGACCTTGACTTTTCCTTTGTTACAGTGTTCACGACTTGTTTTCATGGGCTGTGGTGTTTTTTCTTCGCGACGTTGATATACTTTCTTTTTTAGAGAAACACTGTATCGATATGGAAAGTTGGTCACATGAACACAGTATCCAGTCTGCCTTTAGAAAACTACTTGGACGATATAAAAAACGCTCAACCCCATAAAGCATGTAAATATACCACCAAAGGTACTCGTTCAGTCTTCAATCGGGTTTTATGTACTTGATCTGTATTGAAAAGTAACTAGAGCAATTAATGATATGTGTAAAATGAGGAACTTGCTTGATTTTGCAAGGGAGTTAAAACCCTTAGTTTAGTGTGGTTCTGATTCTGCAACGGTTTTCAAGAATGGTGATTTTCAATAAGTTTGACGGTAAGGTTAAGGTTAAACTTTAGAACGTTTCAACCAAGCCAGCAGGGTTCAGTGATTGAGCACTGCTTGTGTTTAACGTCAGGTATTTGTATTTGGAAAAGACCTGCGCGAAGCAAAAGCGTTACATCCTCTTTGTGTCTTTAAATAAGCGACAGGGCACGGCAAAACAAGAAAGCTTACCTTTTTTTGTGTTTGCTTTCAGTTGGAATTTTTTAAAATTTGCAATTTGTCGGTGCAACTGGGGTATTTTTAGAAACAAACGCCTTCAACGTTTAGTTTTACATAGTTCACGTCATTATTTCTGCAATATGGGTAGTGGTGTTTGGGAAAACTGATTTGATTATCAAATGAAACATGAGCAGATCATTTTCCAGAAAATGTAAAAATCAAATTAACGCCTTTCCCGGGTCACGAACGGTCAAGTTAGATCTTTTAATCGAAATTCGGTCGGAAGAAATGGAGAAAAGTACATTCGATAAGGTTTCCCACGCAGTATTGAAGGTTTTGAAAAAGTGTTGAGTTGTGAGGTCGGTTTTCAAGACCTTGAAAAAGTATTGAATTTGGCCAAAATGTACAGTACAAAAGTATAGTAATGCCAAATTCAGCTATTTGTTAGTTCAAATATTGTCCTTTGCCGCTGATGACAGTTTTGCAGAGTTTTTTTTGTGCTGTGTTCGATGAGTACAATTTTGGAAAAATGAAGATCAATGGTGGTGTTAAATTTTTTTCATTTAGTCTTGAAGAAGTATGGAAAATGTTTTGAAAATGTGTGGGAACCCTGATTTGACGACGATGCACTTCGCGAGATCTGTAATTTTGCGTTTACTCCCTTGATCTTTTGTCGTTATGTGTTTACTCCGTGTTAGTATTTGATACGTCTGTTCCAGCGAGATCGCACGCTCCGTCTGACCGGAAAAATTTTGCCGAATTAAAAAGATTTGTAGGAGGCGGGAAAACACTTTAATTCCATGCGAACATTGGTCGTTCACAACTGGGTGTATGTTTTCGGTGATAGACCGAATTATTTGAAAAATGACCTTGAAAACTTAAGTCAATTTGGTCAAAATGTCCGAAAATACAGACCAGTGAATACTGAGTTTTGATGCTATTACAGGACACATGACCGAAATGTCTCAGTGAAAAAAAGCAGGTTACAGTAGTGAGAGAGCCTTTTGATTTCAAGATCGCAACTGGCGAGTGTGCACAGATGCGCTTCAAGTACACACAACTTCCGAACCCCTTTTTTGTTGCAGGAGACGTGACTGGGATGGAGTTTGTCGATCAAGACAAGATCGTGTTTGGTACGAGCGGTGGTGAACTTGCTCTGCTCAAAGTTGCGAACGAAGCTGAGGTGAGTGACGTTTCTGTGCCGGACGTGAGCATGTGCGCCAAAATATTGTCTTCTTGTTTTGTTTGGACCAGGGGTGCGGGGACAAACGTTGAGGGGTGTGGAAGGCTCATAGTTGGGGGCAAACTTCTAGACTCGCTGGCCGCATCGGATTTTAAAATTTGAGAGCGTGCCTGAACGGGATCAAATGGATGGTATTTGTGCAAACTAATAGGAGATGAAAAAAAGAATTGGTTTGTTAATATAATTTGGGCAAATTCGGCTGGCCGGATCTAAGACCTTGATGGGCCGTCGTTTGGCCATACGCCAACCCAAGTCACGCGTTTAATTTTACGCAGTTCTTGTAACGCTACAAAGCAATCTGTAAATTGCAAAAAGAAAATTAAGTTTGCATTACCAAAGTCTGGTGACTGATTCTTGTAAGATCTGTAAAAACTGTATTGTTGCTGCACGTTCTTTTCAGTAAAACAACAAGTTTTTTTCGCACTTGTCTTTTCGTGGTGTTGAAAAGAATGGACATCATTGTTTATGTTCTTCAACGCTCCTGCCTAAGTGAGATTTCTGTAAAACTTTTTTTTATGTTTTTATCTGCAGAGCATCAGCTCGCAACAGACATGGCAACACTTGCACAAGTCTGGTGTCGTCGCTGACGTCGATTGCAGTGTCCCGGATGTAGTGTCGGTCGGCGAAGACGGTTCGATATTTCTGATGAGGATCGGAAATACGCACCCCGTTCGGTCGTTAGGTTTGTTATCACGCTCTTTTTGCTTCATAGATATCACAACGCTGTTTATGGGCATGGAGTTCCTTGGCCACGTTGAAAAAATCAACTGTTTCGTGTTTTGCCCATTGTTGGGAATCAAGTGCCTCAGCCAGTTTAAGCAACTGTGTTGCGTTGCGTCGTTTTAACCTCTGCTGCTCGCAAACAAGCACTGAAAAAAATATTTTTCATTTTTTTCACGTTCATATTTTTATCAAAAACCTGCTCTTCGCAAATGTCTTGACGTCGTGTTTTTGCTCCCGTTACGCTTCAGTTACTGCGTCGAACAACTCGGCCCGTTCGATGAACCTTCAGCAGTTCTCATTCCAAATATTCACCATCACCGACCGTTTCTTTAAATTACAGTCTCGGTGGACAGCACCCCCATCACGTGCGCGCACTTCGCCACTCCCAATCTGCTTTGCACCACCAACATGGCCGGCCAGCTGCGTCTGTACGACGTGCGATCCCCCAACGACGTCCCCTCCAGGATCATGGTGTCCAGCGAGACCCTGGTGGCCCTGTGCGCCGTGGACCACAACCCGACCCAGGGCCATATCTTGGCCACGGGCGGAGCGGACGGTTGCGTGACGTTGTTCGATTCGAGGAAGGAATGCGCGCCGGTCACGAAGCTGCAGATTCACAAAGAAGATGGTGAGCGCGAAATACTGTTGAAAAAGAGAGTTGGCAACTGTTGTGGCTGCCTAAAAACACTGTATAACAATGTCTACAGTTTACTAGAAGTAGAAGCAATTGCCAAGTTGAAAATCACAGCGCCAGGAGCGTCGGCAAGGGTTGCAGCAAGCCTCCCCTGGATTTTGAATTTTGATGTTTTGCTATTAAGCTTTTCGTAGAAAATTGTTTTTTTTTCTTAGTTTCGAGATGCCGAACAGAAATTTCACCACTGTTGGCTCGCAGGAAAAATGCTTTTGCCCACCGTCTGGAAAAATCCACTATCGGGCCCCCCTGCGCAATATCCCTCCGACGGCCATGATTTATATACCAGTGTCTGCTGCTTACTAACATTTTTACTAATATTAGAACAGGGTCTCAGGCTCACGTTGACTCGAGGGCCAAGTGAGGACCTATTAAATAGCCCGAGGGGCGCATTATGACGCTGAAACAACAGTGGTGGTACCTGAACCTTCCTCGAAACAGCTTTTACATCCTATTTTCTGCGGGCAGCGGGTCCTGTGTTTGGGACCCGTGCATTAGGAGCAACTGCCAAGTTGCAAATCGTGCTGCTGTTGCGTTTACCGGTGTTCACTCCCTGATCAACTGTTCTGCGCCAAATCTACAAAATAGAACTTAAACCGCTTTGTTCGCGCCTCCGCAGTGTGGGAGGTCCACTTCCACAAGACGTCGCCCGAGCACCTGTTCACGTGCTCACAAGACGGCAGTGTTCGGCGCCTGGACACGTCCTTCGACGCCAAGACCCTGTCCAGTGAACTGGCCGGCGGCTCCCCTGTGGAGGTGGCCGAGCTGCTCCCCCAGAGCATCGTGTCCGCGAACTCGATCGACGTCAGCGGGCGACTGCTTTTGTGCTGCACCGACGCCGAAGCGGTTTATATCGTCGACGACGCCGTGTGACGCGCGACCTTAGATCGTATGGGATCTTTTACGGTTTTGCGTTGGAAGTTCGGATGTCGTTTTTCGGCGAGCGAAGGAAGATCTGGATGCTTTCAGGGAGAAGCAATTCTGTGATGACCATGTTTCGCTGTCATGGCGGAAACCCTTGTTTGTCCGTGTTAGAAATCGAAATGGCTTTACTTGGTTGATACCAAAATATTGTTGCTTTTCTTTTTACTTGAGGCACTCGGAAGCAACAAGCGATTGATTGGCTTTTTTCTTCGTCCCCTCACAACTTGCACCCCCCATTTGCTCATCCGGTTCCGTTTTGACGCTTGTTCTGCCGGAAACTAGTGAAACTTTCCGTCAAAGGCGTCGTTAAAACGGATAAAACTTCGTTACGGCTGAAAAATCGCAAAAAGGGAGGTTTGACGGACAAACCTGGAAGAAAAAAGCTTCAAAAAAACTTCGTTCCTTTATTTCCGGCTGCTTCATTCCAGATGTGAGGTAACTTGTTGCATCATAGCGGACGAATTCCTGCAGCAACAAAGCATTCCAAACCTCTGTCACGACATGTTCAAAAAGTATTTGCCTCAATTTCAATGCACTGCTGAGGTTGGTCTGTTGCGAAAAGGTTGAATGCAGGCCCGTAATCAGGTTTGAAGGTTTGGGGGGGGCGAAAAATACATTTTTAGGGGGGCAAGATTTTTGTTTTGATTATACGTTTAAAATAAACTATGAAAACATTTCTGGGCACAAAAATACTTCCGGAGAGCACTGCCCCCGAATGCCCCCCTCCCCGTGGCTACGGGCCTGGTTGAATGCGATCAGAGAAGCGGTGGGGCGATCACCGCTCGGCGAGAAGACGAATGGTTTTATCTGTGCCAGCCTTTGTCCTCGTGTCATCGACGACACTTCGCGCTGGTCTTATTGTTGCGTCATTAAAGTTGCCTTGTTTCGCTGCCGACTTCGCGCGTGTCTTTGTTTCGCAGCAACAAAGAAAACTCGAAAAATGTTTTTGCCGGCGCAACGCCATCGGACTGCGCGCGAGCAGAAACGTCGCGACCGCTTTGCGGCAGCGACTGTCGATTGTCGCTCTGAACGACTGTGAATCCAAACAAGGAGTCTTCACCGCTGCCGCCCGCGCTGCGTCGCCGCAGTCGCGACTTGGGTTTTGCAGCACAGCGGGGACCAACGACAAAACGCGTTGGCAGCATAAGGTCCACTTGATTTACAGCATTATTTCTATCGAAATAGCCCTGTTATGTCTGTTGGTCATAACTATTTCGACCTGCATAACATATTTATCTTTTAGGAACACCTGTCGTCATATGGCGGTCAAGGGTTATTTGTTACAAGCGTTCCAAGGACAGTCGTGGTCTTGTTCACGTTAAAGCGAAGATTTAACTATTCTAACACTGCCTATCTCTCAACATAACTGTTCACAACAATAGTTTCTTATCCACAGCAAGTGTATTGAAAACTTTACGATAACAGAATATGAATCATAAATTTCGTTAAAGTTGCAATAACTAACTACATGCAGTCTTTCACAAGTGTGTTCAGTTGATTGAGTCAACTGACAGAGNTTCGCGTTTATCTTTTTAAGAGTAGAGGGAGAGAGTTTCTAGCTTAGAGGTTTTTCTGGTAAAGTCCCGGGCAAGCCACAGTTCAGGACTGGGACTGGCTAAGTGCCGAGTGAAAGTGGAACAGGACAAAGATTTTTCTTACATTACGGATGTGGAACAATATTAAATTAAACCTACGGGACTAATTATGCAACGGACAAAAATGGGTCGTCGGCAGGATTCGAACCTGCGCGGGCAGAGCCCAACAGATTTCTAGTCTGTCGCCTTAACCACTCGGCCACAACGACCTGGATTTGTTGATTTGGCTTGGTTATGTTCGTTTTTGCAAGTCCTGGAAATCCTACGTTTAAAATTGTTGTTATGAGTCATGGAACGCAGTGATGGCAGCTGCCACCAAAAACATGAGCAGAAAGAGCATTTTTGAAGAAAAAAAGTGGTCGGGATCCATGCGCGTGCATTCGGCAGATTAATACCTGCGGTCAGGGCCGGCCCTAGCAGGTGCGGGACCCAATGCAAGACTTAGGCGCGGGGCCACGGCGTAGCCAGGGGGGCAAAGGGGCCATGCCCCCCAAAATTTTTAAAAAATATAGTCATTTTTTGCTTTGAGAGGCGTTTTTCTAAACAATAGTGTTCTTCGCCTTAAATCAAACAGTTTGCCCCTCCCCAAATTTTTGGGCTGGCTACGGCACTGCGCGGGGCCCCTCTGAGCAGTGTGTTTATGACGTCATCGTGCTCAGTCAACCGTGCTACGACAGTAGCGGACACAGGCTAATTTGGTGGGGGGGATGCGACATCGGTTTGCAATGAACCCAATGCTTCACAGGACCATATTGCGTAGATCAAACTTTCGCACACGTACATTTACGAGGAAACACGTCTAAGCTTGGTTTAGTTTAGAAGAAGCTTGAGTGATAAAGCTGCACCGCAACGCAACCACAGCCACGCAAAACCACCGCAACGCTGCGCCGCTACGAAACCAACAAGCAATGTGGCAGATACCAACGATCTGACGTAGTCACTAGCGTCGGCGCAAGTACATCGAGGAATTGAGATAAACAGTTCAGGTGACGACATAATACTTATTCTCACCGTAGGTTACGTTTGTTACATCACAATTACCGGTGGCAGTAGCCAGCATAGTGCCATAGTGTTGTTTGACTTGTTTGTTGCAGTTTGACTTGTTTGTTGCAGTTGCATAGTAATTTGTGTATAGCATTTCTTATTGCAGGTCATTTTGATGAAATAATAATAACTAGAAGCGGGTTGATACTCTTTATTTTGCAACCAAAATTAAGAGAACGGAAAGAAACAAACAATTTGTAATGAGTGAAAGCACGAAAGTAACGAAAAAACGAAAGCGAGAAATCACCATCATTCATGGGCGTCTGCAGAAATTTTTCCAGGAGGAGGCAACGTCGACATTTTGTTTATCATTTTTAAATTGCTGACGATCAGTGTTCCCTGTAAGATAATTTTACACTGAGCAAATATTTGTTTTAGTGAGCATGATTATTTTAGGGCTGAGTAAGTGG
>JGI24159J19872_10006947_pt1 | contig 14794 bp, 13 predicted proteins | sample Ectturendosymbi4_FD_19872 | JGI IMG/M metagenome (IMG submission 19872) | reverse complement strand
ACATAGATGAGTGGATCGAATTTAAGTAAAGGACTTTGGTGTGGGTAGAGTATTTTTTTTAGCAATATTCCGCAGGGATTCTGCGTTTTTTCGGACCCGAATTCGGAGATAGAGTCAAGAATTTGTGAAAATGTGAACCCGGATCAGGGTTCACCTGTCATTTTCGGTAGGAGCCTGGGTGGTCTTTATATATGTCATTTCTTTAGTAAAAACATGGCGAATTTCGGTTGCATCGATGGTAGCCGGAGTCTGAACAGGAGTTGCATCCTCAAAATTGAAAAAATTTTGGACCCGTTCCCGGATCCAGATTCAAAACTTTTAAAGCAAGAGCGGAGTCAGAAAATATGACTCCAGCAACCTCTGCCACCTAACGGTGTATTGAGTCTTGACCTCAGGTAACCCGTGGTGAATGTACGAAAAAATACTACTGGACCGGCATCTGCTCATTCATGAACCCCGGCGTCATTTGTTTGGTGTGTTGGTCGTGGCGTGGTGTACGTCTGGACTGCAGCACATCAGTCGCTGGCAAGGGTGCCACTTCTCGTGTTTTTCCACTAGATGTAGTGTTTTTTTCTTTTTATCTAGTGTTCTAATGTTTTTCTATGGCGAGTATCTAGTGTTTTTTTAATGAATGAGCTGAATGTAATAATTGTAAAATTTTTGTGTAATTTACTAATTGTAACTGTAATTGACTGAAACCTTTTGATTTGTTAGTGCAATTGTAATTTGCTAAAAATTCTACCTAACTGATTACTGAAAGTTAAATTACCCAAGACAATATAATATTTTTTGAGTTAAACCGCTGTGAAGTCACGGTGGTCATCTGTTAATAGTTTCAGTGACCTGTACAAACAAACAAGCATTTCTGCTATTTCCTGTCTGGTTTCCAATGAGTTGCACAAAGTTTATGGTTGGCATTGCAATGCATTTTCTGGGCATTTTCGCTGTGTGTAAGTTTGGTTTTGTGAATCTAGTGTTTTTTTATCATGAAATCTCATACTTTTCCGTAACAACAGAGTGGCAACACTGGTCGTTGGCAGTAGCTAGGACGTCTAGGAGTTTTCTGTGGTTCTCAACGTAGGTTCGATGAAACCTTACAGTTTCAGAGAAATTAAAGAGTAGTTACTTTTCGAAGTTGCTGGGCACTATAGATGAAATGAAAGATTTTTATTCTATTCATAACTGAAGTGACTTATTTTTTTCATCTACCCAACAGTTTAGTGGATTAATGATAATGTTTGCTGCTAAACATGTTGTAATCTGTTTATATCCATATTTTTTCAACCTTATCTCATGACGCCATGTGTCTGGTAGGACACACATTCATTGATGGTACTCATTCCATTGTGGTCTGTGGGTAATTGTGTTAACTTTTGCCCAATTTGTGTGGATAAACATTGTTTTTATGTCATTGTTATTTGCCTTTTTAATGAAATTACTTTCTTCTGTGAGGCAATGCTGTGTTTTAATGCATATTCCTCTGCCTCGTATAACCCCTATTGTTGTTTGCTTCCTTCACCTATGTGCATGCTTCACCTGGTCATCTGTATATACTTTAACTCTTCACCCATTGCTACTGTAGCCTATTGCTTCTTCACGTCTTCATCTTGTTGCTGTATGTGATGTTGCTATTTTATTGTTTTTATTTTATTGGTGTTGTTGATGAACCATTGTACAATATTGTTTTCCCTTATTCCTCATGGGACATTCTGTATTGGTGTTTATCTTGTGCTATTCCAACTGTTCCTTTTCACTCTGTAATATATGTTGTTCAATTGAAATGTCATGCGATTATTATTTCCTTCATGTTATATAATGGACATGTATGTATATTTGTTCTGCTCTCACACCATTTGTTATCTGAACATTTATTGGTTCCTTCATCATACTATATGGTACTTCATTCTTGTATTGCTTCTACGTCTTGTCAATCGCATTTTGCTTTTTGTTTCTGCTTTACTGAATGTTACGCAATTGCATTGGATAGTTTCACTTTTTATACTGCCACTACAGCAATAAAAACAGAAAAAAATGACCAGGAAATGAAGATCCTATAGCAGGGGTGGCCAATGAGGTAAATTTCTTATTGTGTTAACACAAAGAGCCACGTCATATACATTAAATTTCTATTTGAATAAGAGCTTATGATGCTTACATCGTAGGTGAAATATATACTCAGCAAGATCTTAAAGTGTCTGATTGTTTGCTGAGAAAGGATTTCTTTCCATAGACAGTGTTCATAAACATTAGATTAGTACACATGAACAACATCCCATCTCTTCATTACTAACACACATGCCTTTGCTCAGCTAGATTAAGTATTGTAAATATCACACAACAACATGACAATGACAGAACTTTACAAAACAATTGTTGTTATGCATGCTATTTAGAAGGACTTCTAGTAATTACATAGGAGCTGTATAAACCAAAAAACAGCCACAGCAGGTCACAAGCCATAGGTTGACCACCCCTGTCCTATGGTATTGAAAAATCTTGATGTCCCAATTTGTTAAGAGAAACATATAGCTTACTCTGTAACCTTCAAAATCAGATTAAGGTTTCTGTTCATCTGTGCAGTGGTTCTTGATCTTTCCAGCCCCAGAGACCCATATTTCTGAAGATATTGGCTTTGTGGCCCTTGGTCTGATGCAAGATAAAAGAGCGAATGTGATAAGGTGGATATTTCTGCATTCGAGAGTTAGCTTAAAAGAAAATAGTTTGGCATTCCTTCTGGTGACCTCCAGATTTGTCCTGTGAGCCTCATTAAGAACCACTGTTTTTTTCTTCTGATTGGCCTCAGCAGTTTCAAGTGAAGTGACAAGATATATCACTATGTCACAATGCTATAGTTTCATCATTAAGCCGTGCAGTAGTCAGGATAGCTAAAAAGGGTTGCAAAATAATACTGCACAAGGGGCTTAAAGATAGTATAAACATTTGGAAGGCAACAAAACTTAAAGAAAGCACAAACATTCAGAAGGCAATAAAAGTTGTTATTGGGCTCTTCTGAAGTCGTTATTGAGCTCTTCTAACTAAAGTTGTTATTGGGCGATGTTGCTATTGTGCTCATCTTTATTATTGCTATTCTTGCATTTGTGTACGTTTTCTTGTTGTTATGTTTTCATTTTTTAAACTATAGAAAGGCAAGTGGCGGGCAGTAACACTGGTTAATACACTGGGGATAGCTGAAATCACTTCTAACTTGCACATAGGCCAATATGCTGTCAGCGTTCCCTCTGACAACAGCTAGCAACAGGTGTTAATAGAACCACTGTCGTTCCTTGGGCAGGGATCATCTGACATATCAACAAGTTCCTTTGCAAGGCAGCTCAAAAAATGGCAGTGGACTTGCTGTGCACACCAGTGGTTTCAATTGCAACTGGTTGAAAAAAGTAATTGTCAAGAAGGTCGTGGTATTTTTGGCAGTGTGCAACCTTGGCATCTGTTGCTGCAACGGCAGTGCCTGCTTTAGAGGTGCTGACTACACAGTGGCTTCAACTGTTGCATCCCATATGAACTTCAGGCCTCTGTACCAGAGGCTCAAAGTTAATCCATCAGCTCTTTTTCCTTGCCTTGTCACGCTGACAAGCTAAAAGGCAGATGGAGATCATTGCACGTTAATGACCTCTTGAGAATGGAGAAGATGTCTGAATGTCTGGGGAAGCGGCCTGCGTTCTTAACACATTCGCTCCCGGGTGGTTTCCCTGTGGTGATATCCGCAGTTCCTGGGTGGTTTTGGTGGGAAATTCAAATACTGTCTGCTTTTGCAGAAAGCAGATACTGCTAGGCATTTTCCAAGTTAAAGTTAAAACAGTAAACTTAGCAAACGTTTTGTTGCTTTTGCACAAAACAATTGTCAACGTATCAAATCAATTTCAAAACATTTTAGGCTACATACAACTGCAACAAGCCTGGGCCTACCGGACCCACTTTTGTTGCAAAAGTTTCCCTTTTTTTGAGACAATAAAAGCAGCTTTATCCAAATTTTGCAGTGGTATGTAGTTTAAAAACATGGTCCTATTAGGTTGAGTTTATGCAACTTTAGGTTTTGGAATGCGAATCCAAACTAATTGTGGCTCAGGTTGTGTAAACGCATGGCCCTTTTAAGTTGGTCCACCCAGGCGTGACCAGGGTNTGGCAGCAATGAATATGNTTTTGTGCAATGTAAGCGCTTTGATATGCTGCCAAATGCCAGGAAAGCTTGTAAGAATGTATCAAACATTTCTGCAAGCATGTCTAGGCATATTGACAAATTTTTATTGTTTGATGCCAGTGTATAGCTGTTTTCATTGTGTTAATAAAGTGAAACTTTTGCAAAAAAGTGGCTCTGGTAGGCCCAGGCTTGTTGCAGACTTGGTATGTAGCCTGAAATATTTTGAAATTGATTTGATATATTGGCAATTGATTAGTCCAGGGGTCTCCAAACTTTTGTGTCCGAGGGCCACACAAGCTACTACACAATAGTTTGAGGGATGCACATCTTACGTAATGTGATTTGCGGATATGTTATTTTACTAAATCTACCAAATTAACAAATTTTTTGTAAATTGACAAAATGGCTTCGTGGGCCAGATGAAATCGCTTCGCAGGCCGGATATGGACCGCGAGCCGTAGTTTGGAGACTCTTGTATTAGTGTAATGGCAACAAAACATTTGCTAAGTTTGCTAGGTTTACCATTTTAGCCTAAACCTGAAATACAGGGCTCATTGACAAGACTCTTATAGCTGACAAAACCTTCATCAGAAAACAGAGCAGCAAGGCTGTTAATGCTGGATTACCATCTGCAGAAGCTAGACTTGCTTGACACATTTTGGTTTTCAAATGTAACTTTTAACCAAATGCTTGATAAACAACTAAGCAAGCAACAACACAATTTCACCTGCTAGTCAAAACAATAAATTTGATAGCAGTCCCCATCTTGTTTTTAGAGGGGTTTTGAACGCAACACTAATCATGCTTTGCTTTATCCTTATAGATGATTTACAAATTAAATATATTTAAATTTGTTAATGGACACGATACTATAGTTCAGCAACATGATCAGCATTCCCAACTTTGACAATTGTACAGCGTAATCACATATACTGACATCTGCTATTACAAGTAAAAGTCACAAATTTGTGTAGTAGAACACATAAATTTTCATGCATTTTATGAGATGTCGGTTAAAGTGCGATATGATGCCTTGTTTAAGTTGCTTAACATTATAAAGACGATAAGTATTTATCTTGGACATTTCCACTCTTTGAAACAGCAAAAATCTTTTCAATGCTACTGAGCATCATGCATGCAGCCCCACCCAAAATCTCTATTGATATCCCCTTACCAGTAGCAAAAAATCTGAAGTTTGAAAATCATTTTGTGAAGAAAGCTATGCTAAGTTTTGGCCAAATTATTTTTACTGCTGGTGGGTGGAGGATGTATCCTTTCCATCTCTTGTCATCCCCTACATACATAATACTCGCATACTCATCTACAATGCAGTTTCTGCATACCTAATTGTCTGGTGACTGTTGCCTTTTGACTTCTGTCAGTGAAGCCACTTAGTTCAGTCTTTGCACAATCAAATTGTTCAGGTTTAACATCAAATTTCAGCACATGAAATTAATGTCAGAAGATGCATTCATAGAGTTATACTAGCATAAGAACACAAAAATATTGAGATTAAGCAGAAATCACAATCCACAATGGTGAATTGGCAAAAAATATGAAGCTTCACCTGCATTAACATGAAAAAGAATGTCCAGCAAAATCAGGTGTTACGTACCTATAAAGGAAATGTTTGGCACTTGGATGAAAATACTGCTGCATTGTGGGTTTCGTTCAACTCAGGTAAATCAGATGTCTACTGAATCAATGTATGCGGCTTAGGCATAAAGTCACAAAATGTAAGAGTCACGTTAGAAGTTAAAAGTCACGTTAAAGAGTTTGAAGTTGCGTGATTGGGCCCTTGATCAATCTTTACTACTACTATGCAATGATGAAACTGGCAAAAGTGGACTCCAGCAGACATGTCACATTTTGATGTTACACATGCCACGCACTTGTTTTAATTACTGTCTTAGCTGAGCAATAGTTACAATTTCTAGATTTATATTAAATTTGTGTAACATGATATGCTTTTGCATTGAAGTGGCCCGACTTCACATAATTCTTGTAAAATATCAATGCAGGTGAAAAGTCACTTCCAAAAAATGTCATACAAGTCAGTTTTTTAAAATAAGAAAATAAAGAATATGTCAAGTTGCAGAAAAAAATTTTTTTCAAGACAAGTAATTACAAAGTAGTTTGCCACTGATACCAAAACAAAATTTTAGAAATGCACCAACTAAAAATTATAATGAATTATCTTCAAAAAAATTGTCAAAATTTCACACACATCACATGTGGAATCACAACTTTCTTACATCCAAATAAAGCATACTGATTCAAAAGAAAACGTACTATTACCTCAAGATACCTAAAAGACTTGTACATAGAAGCCAATATTTTTTGATGATTTGTCTTCTGCTAGATTCAGCCTTTAAAAATGAAATACAAATAAAACACCCAAGCCGCTAAGAAACTGTTGGCTTACAAGAAATAATTTCTAAAAAAAACTTTTTCCTGGTGATTCTTAAACGATTGTACAGTAGCCAGCAGTCTAGATTTTGGTTGATTACAACAAATTATGGCCATGTTAGCAATAAGTTAAATGTAAATAACTATTAGCTGCCTAGCTTGTTCAAAACATGTCACAGTGTTGATGTTTTTTTGGTTGATTGTCAACAATATGTTTGGAAATGAAATGCTGTAATGAATTCTTTAGGTCATGATTTTTTGTCAGTTGAAGTTGTTACACAAAGAATGGTATTTGAAACATTTACTCATGCACTTATAAAATATTTGGCCAAAGCAAATAAAGAAACACAACCAAACTCTTTAGTTGGCTCAACAGTATACGTTCTCCTTGATCTACATGAATCTTATTTGGTAGCAATGATTGGTGTATGTGCAGTGTGTATCGATGACGTAATCAACTCATTGAAGGTTTGGATAGGTGGATTCATGCAATCAGTTAGCCTAGGACATATGCAAAATTTTGTATAAAATGTAAACAAGTAATATTTCAGACCAAGTGTTGTGTTTTTCAGCATTACTGTTAGATGAACTGCTATCTTGTTGGATAATTCACATGGATAGAACCCGTGATGAACCTGACGTTTCTGGAAATTGTATTTCAGTTCATGGGACATCTTTCCACAGTGCTGAAAGTAACGTTACCATATAATGCATTATTTTACTAGCAAATCTCTAATGAACTTGTGTTTGCAAATTAATAAAGTTATTAAATTTTTGTAATTCTGAATTTGGATGTATATTTCAAATCTGTTAAAGATGTCTCAATATATGTTTTGACCCAAAACTTACTATGCAATTTAATTTCTCGAATATTTTTTACCTGTATAGTTGTTGTGCTGTCTTGCATTTTTGTACTGTTTCTTTAAAAGCACAAATTGAGTTGAAAATATCACTTAAACTCAGTGTAACAGTGATAATGGAAATTGTTTTAACAAACCCTTTATCATTCATTTCAAAGAGAAAATATATTGTGTTTCATTAAGACATACTGGAATTAGGTTTGAAGCCCATGCTTCATTATGAGAAACATAATTAGAATTTGTGGATAAGATAAAACTTATATCTATTTATTGCTTTGTAGATCTTTAGTATGATGTGTATATCTTCACTAAATTTTGGTTGTTTTCATACACTATAATTTCTGGAATCGTTGAGACATGCAGATGCAATCTTTAAAGTTTTGCAAAATTGTATCAGTATTGCATCACATGCAAATGTGTGAAGAAGTCCATTTTATGCTAAGATCACTGATAATTTTCAGGGCTGGCATCAGCAGTCTGTGACACTAGAGATAGACCGATGTGGATTTTTTGGGGGCCCGATACCGATATATCAGCCATTCATGGACCGATACCGATATTTCCAAAAGTTTTTAAAACTTATCTGCTTCTTTGTCAAAAATATAATGTATTCTATGCCTAACCTTTTTTCAAAAACTTTAAAAATCAGGATTTATGAGTTGAAATTTTTCAAATTGCAGCAATTTCAATATTTTGCTATAATTTTTAATTAATCTCATTAATGATGATGCTTTTGTTTCGGCTACAATGGCCGATGCATGATTCATGGTTCATTTTGTCTGCTTGTTTATGAAAACACACCTGCTAGCTTTGCTGCAAGATAGCTGTCTTGACTTGGTTTGTTGTATTTCTTGTGGAAGTTGTTTGGATGTGTGAGGAATATAGCAGCGTTTTGTCAACAGCTACTGAGGCTGAAAAAATTGGCTGTTTTGGCCGATACCGAATAGCGTTTGTTCTGTGTAGCATATTATGTTGTCATTTTTTGTTGTGGTGTTTGCTCAATCAATACATCCTGGTGTTATAAATATAAGTTTGAATTAGTATAGATTTCTTGTTTATTTTAGAAGAGCACAATAATGAAATACCTGAAGAGCAAACTGTTGCAGTCGATCATAGCCCTGCAGCATCTTCATCATTGAGGAAAACTTTGCTGGGTAAGCATTTATAGCGTTTTGCTGATTAACTTTCAAAAAAACTTTAACTTTAATTTTTGAGCCCTTGATTAGCTTTTAGTGTTGCTGGTTCAAATGTTATAGCCTAAAAACAATAACCTAATTATTTATTTATTGAGGAGATTAATTAATTAATTTGTGGTTTTTAGGCAATAACTTGCTGATTAAGTTAAGCACTGTCTGTGCACACTGCACAAGTAACAAAAATTAGCACACATTGATGTCGTTTAATGGAAATCGATTTCGCCATACAGCATCTTCAGTCCAAGTCCATTAAGGCTGATATATTGGTATCGGCCCCCAAAAAATCCATATCGGTCTAGCCCATTAAGGGCACAAAAGACTTGGATTATAACCTAGTTTCTAATAAAAACTTGAGTCAAAAATCCCCTGTTGCGGTTGATGCCCAGGGCCAGGTAACCTGGGCCAAAACGGCTTAAACTTGCCCCACTTACAACGTCACCTACAAAAAACCCGAAGCCAAAACTTTCCGAATTTTTTTTATTCCAAACTACAAGACTTGTTGCATCTTTTGAGGGTTTGAGCAGCTCTCTAGCTCAATCGCCTGGCGAGTTATGGAGTTGCAAAGTGATACGAAAATATTGACTCACGGGTGATGTTGCAGTACGAATTAAACATTTACCAGCAACCAACGTATTAACAAATGTTTGATGCAAGAAGCTGCTTTTTTCAGTTCCATCTTGTCCTGTGATAAGCATGATGTAAGAGTGAAAGGTTTAATTTTGCAAGTTTTTTCCTAATTATCTGTTAAGAATTGAAAAAAAGTCTGCTGTTTTTGATTTAATTTGGAGCTATGTAAAATTGCATTGCCTGTAAAATGTTTCATATGCGATTATATTTCATGTTTGTAATGTAATGATTAAAAATCCTTCAAAAAGACGTAATGAAAACAAAGAAAAATTGAAACAAACAACATTTGCAATACCATCAATGAATCACTCTGATAAATTTTGAACAATGAAAAAACATGAAAATAGCAAGTGACAAATGCTTCATCTTTATTCTGCTTTTGTTCTTGATTATTTTCTTCATCTGGATGATTTTTAATTTGCAGTTCTTACTTTTTCATTTTGATTACTTTCCAGACCCCTTTGGTTATTTGATATTATTTATTAATAGGGTTATTACCCATTTGATATTTACCAGGAGGACAAGAAAAATTGTTTTCAGCAGATGAAACATAAGTTGTTGACCAGTCCATTGACTCAATACAATTGGCCAACACAATTTTTGGTGCTCAAGGTTTTAGAGCTGATTTAGACTAATTTTGGGTCGCTAATTTGAAAAATGCAGTCCGTTATTTTCTATCAGGTCAACTTTTTAAGTTATTTAAGAATTTCAATTTTTGTGAAGGCCTTGGTGAATGATTTAGCTCTACTCTTAAACTTCCCTGTGACATCACAGAATTCAATTCATGTGCTATCTGTGGCATGTCTTAATTATCCATTGTTTGTTTGTGACATCATAAATGTTGTGAAGTAGGCTACTGTACATTATGTTTAATTGCTTGCACAATGCACAACTGCAGGTCCTCTCTTTTATTCTAGTTGGTGACTTAAAACTCATCAATATTATAGATTGCTTAAGTTTGTATGGTTGCTTAAGTTTATAAGAATCTTGATTATGGCTACATCATCAAGAAGANGCTGTTTAAATGAACCAAATGTTTTCTGCTATATCTGTGGCAAATACACTTTACAGCATCACAGGAAAACAATCAGTGAGTTTGTAAAGTGTGCTTATCTTGCCTACTTCAAAGTGATGCCTTGGGCACCTCTCATTGACAAGCCTTGGGCACCTCTCATTGTGTGTAAACCTTGTGTAGAACATTTACGGCAATGAACAAACAAATAGAAAAAGCCTATGGTTTGCTATTCCAATGGTGTGGCGAGAGCCAAAAGATCACTGCAATGACTGCTATTTTTGTGCAGTGAAAACTAAAGGCATCAATAGGAAGAATAGGAACTCCTTGACATATCCAAACTCAGTATTTTTTTTTTTTGGGAAAATAGAAAAGCAGTCAACTACAAAGGGATTGTGGCCAAGTTACTAAGCACTTTACAAGATATGGGTGCTAACATGAGTATCAAGCTTCACTTCCTGTACAGTCATCTTGACTGCTTCCCGAAAATCTTGTGATCTGAATGATGAGCAAGGGCAGCGGTTTCATCAGGATATTAGTGAAATGGAAGTAAGGTATCAAGGGAGGTGGGATGCTGCCATGCTAGCTGACTACTGTTGGTCAGTTGAACGTGATGATGCTTTTGCTATTCATTCTTGGAGATCATTACAATGGAAATTTATGGCTGACTTTTGACCATTTTAAAGGATTCCATTGTCAGTATGCTTGCTTAAACTCACTGATTTGGCTTGTTATTGGTAGATCCAAAAAATTAAATGTACAATTGTGTTCATACAACACCGTTTCATCATTTTGTAGTAAACATCGCCTAAGCTCATTTTGTCACTATGGTGGGTGCATCATAGCAGGAAAACTAAACCTGATAGGGAAAAACTGACTGCAGTTTTGAAGTCAGCACCCCAAAATTAGGTAAAAACAGTTGAAACATCTTTAGCACTAAGAAAAAAAAAATTTTTGTCGGCTAGTGATCTGAATTAGTGATAACATTCAAGTTGGAAAGGCAACATTTCACAGCTTTCAGATTGATGCCCATGCTGTATAAAATTTCTGATGCTCCATAACCCATGTCACAGAATGCATCCAAATCTTTTGAAACAAGCTTGATTGAATTAAATGCTGCAACATCTTTTGTGTTGACTGGGATATCTTTTGCATTTTCACATTCTCTTTAATTATTTCCGTGTCCCTTTCAATTTCATTACTTACAAACTGTTCAGATATTTGAAAGCATTCCAGTTGGCATCCAGTGTTTCATGAAGCTCACTAGCTACAAGACGTGGTCTTACATATCATTCACAGTTGGCACTGCTGAGCTTCATCTTGAAATTAGAGTTGCCTGTTCTGGTTTTGTCACATATTTAAGAACACAAATATTCCTTAGAAAATGTACAAAATATTGTGCTATTCCTTGAAACACAACTTTCTTGAAATAACACTAAGCCATTGTTATACAATTTATCAGTGATGGCTAATAGCCAGTTACAACATTTATGAAAGTTTTGAGTCATTGCACAATCATGAAATGCTTGATTACATTTCAAAGCAATTAATTTCTTTTCAGCATTCAAGGTTATGCAATTCACATTTTCAAAATGTGACGGATAATTAATTTCTAAATTTTGTAATGGGAAAGGTTCATGTGGAAACACATCCATCACAACATGCATTACAATCAAAATATGTAAAAGGAATAAACACCGAATGTGAAAGAATGTGAAAATTGTATTTTCAATTTTGTATGCATTCACTATGTGATGTGGACCAATTGAAAACAATAAAATGCAAGTGTCTGATGAGTGACAGCAAAACACTATTAACTTGCATAAAATTTGTTTCATTTCTTCAAAATTAAAGGTAATGAAAGCAATAACAGAAGATTTTGTGTTAGAAGAATCAAGATTTAATCAACTTTGACTGTTAAATTTCCATTATGCTAAAACTTTATGGCAAAAACACTGTTGAAGTGCTGAAGTCTACGTAAACTAGAGGTTATTAACTGGAGGATGTCAATAAATTTCTAGGGGGGCACAAGCCCTTATGCACCCTACAACATGGAAAGTTTGATTAACAAATTTACCAACAAATACATCTGTTTTTACAGATTGTTTAAAGGCAGGGGGGATTGAAACAAAGGACAATTACTTAGGGAGACATGGTAGAAAAAAGGTTAAGAACCACTGTACACAAATAACTAAGTGCACTATTTTTTTGAAGATTTCAGCAAGTGAAACCAGTCAATTGGTTCATTATCATCAAGATTTGTTATGACATTGAAGTTGGAAAGGCACCGTTTTGTAGCTTTCAGATTGATGTGCATGCTCTGTAAAGCTGGTGACACTCTGTGTAACCAATGTCGCAGAATGCATCCAATTCTGTTGAAGCATCTTTGACAGACTCTTGAATGCTTCAACATGTTTTGTGGTGACTGGATTTTTTTTGTACTTTTGAAATTGTTTTTAATTTTTTCTATGTGACTTTCAATTTCATTGCTTGCAAACCGATCAGAAAGACACTGCATGTCATATATGAAAGCATTCTAGTTGGCATCCAATGTTTCATGAAGCTCACTGGCTGCAATGCCTGGTCTTACATACCATTCACATTTGACATTGTTGAGCTTCACCTTGAAATCGCTAGGAGTTGCCTTGTTTGGTTTTGTTGCACATTTAGGGACACAAAAAATCTTTTGGGGAATGTACATAATAGTGTACTCTTCTTTCAGAAAATTATAGGCATCAGCAAAATGAAAAACACAAACAGTGTGAATTAGACAACATAAACAGCAAAATATGAAAAATACAAAGGTGCTTGTAACATAATGATTGGAAAAAATATGTAATGAAAGCAAAGTAAAAACAAACAATACATGCAATACCATCAATAAATGGTTCACAAATGAAATTTGTTGAAAAAAACGTGGAAACTTAATTTATTGTATGCTTTTTATGTTCTGATTCTGTTGTTCAGTGTTTCTTAACTTGATGATTTTGGATTTGCATATCTTAGTATTTCGTTTTATTGCTTTCCTGACTCCTTTGGTTGTTTGAGATTCTTTACTAGTGGAGAGATTATCCATTTGATATTTACTAGGAGGACAAGGATATATGTCTTCAGCAAATAAACCAAAGTTGGTGACCAGCACATTGGTTCGTTACCACCTTAAATTCCACTTTTTGATGACATTTGTTTGTTGCACATTGATATTGCAATTCACCGTGTAACTTGAATGGTTTTCACAAGGATTGAAACCATTTCCATAATTTTTATCTTTTTTTAGGAAAGATGCAGCATATTGCAAAGTTGATAACATTTCTAAATGTTAAAACTTAATTTTTGAAGGAAGTGCGAGCATTGTGAGACAGAACAATCAAAGAATGGATGTCACATTAGTTCATAGCATGTTGCAACGAAAATTTTGTTGAAGACCAATTGAGTTTGCTTTATTTAACTTCAAAATCCACGCTGAAAGATTAAAAAGTGAGTTAAGCAACATGAACAAGAGATACAACGAACAAAGTAAACAACAGGAAACGAATGGTTTGAAAAAGTAAGTGGTCAATAAAGGAAACATAAGAATGCACTCAAGTGATCAAGGAAAGCAGGCGCAAAACCAATTACATGCGGTAATGAGCATGACTCAACATATACATACCACAACAAGACGGATAAAAAGTTTAACAGGCCGGGAGTGGTGCAACATCTTTGTATTTCTCAATTGTTTAATTTCTTGTGATTGTGTTGTCATCAACCATAGAAAAATTATATACAATCAACACACCACTATGCCAGGATTGATTTGAAAGCGTTATAATTCTCAAAACTTCAATTAGATAATTCTCAAAAATTTAATTATGTCTTATTCCCCAAGCTTTCAGTGACGATTTCTTGTAATCTGCGTATCACTTTCGTAAAGATGTCACTGAAATTTGAGTTTATTCCAACTTACTTGCTGAGTTCCTTTGTCCTTCCGGGCACAACTGTTGAGAATGTCAGGCTGCCTGTGCTTTTACGGCATAAAATTTGCATGTCGATCAGTCGCTTGTCTGCAGTGTCTTCTTCACAAAGGACTCGTTGGTTTCTGTGCTCCAGTCCAACTCAGTGGGACTGGAAAGCGGAATTAAACCAAATGGACAAATCGATTAGATAGATAGATAGATTTATGTGGCGGTACTGAATTAATTGCGCTGAATGTACTTGCTAAAACAGAAAAAACGTCGGGGCACCGAAAAAAACACAGAGGTTATCTAGTCAGGTGCCCCATAAGTTACGTGAGATTGATGTTTCCATGGTGAAGGTTGTGTCGACCGCTAGATGTGCTTTCGCAATCCGGGACTAATGGCCAATTGTAAAGAGGTTACTCTTGTTGGGCACAAATGGCCATGACGTTTAATTTTCATGGACCGCAAGGTTCCAGACAAAGAGGAAAAGAAAAACCCAACAAAAAAGAAATCCTCTTCGGGTTGCCATAACCCTTTCTTGATCCACGCACACCCATTATAAAGATACCGGTAGTTTGATTTGATTATGACCGCGA
>JGI24159J19872_10006946_pt1 | contig 14795 bp, 12 predicted proteins | sample Ectturendosymbi4_FD_19872 | JGI IMG/M metagenome (IMG submission 19872) | reverse complement strand
ACATTTTTTTGTGACAATAGATTAAAGTACTTTAACTAAAACTTACGCAAACAGCAATTACGAGGTCATAGGATACATCTATTCAAAACAAACTTTCCAACTATTTTCATTAACAAAATTTGAAGTGAGTCAATTAATTTGCACAATACTTAGGACCTCCCAGCCAAGCATGGGATCCAGATCCATACGTCAAAACATGGCTTGGAAAAGGGAGAAGAGCAGCTTACTCAACAAGTGGCATGGCTCGTCAAAAGCCAAAAGATGATAATTACTGTGAACCTTTGTGGAAAGCTTTAAAAATAATGTTCTATATTTGAGTTGTGGTAATCTCTTGACGTGCGGGAAATGGTGGAGGTTTTACATTTAGACAACTCAAGCTGCATTGCCTGACCCACTTTCGAAGTTAGTGAAAACACTTTTTGCTTGATTTTGAAATGGCTGTTTTCAAAATGCACAATACATTTTTTGTGTTTTTAAGATGTACAATAGGGGTTGGGCAAAAAGCAGACGTGTTCTTCATTGCTTTTTTACAATTGTGGCTGAAATTTCGGGACGGTATTGATAAATACTAGATCGTTCCGGTAAGAAAGTTATTCTACTTTCACCACTGTTCGAGATAAAGCTCCCTGCAGATTAGCAAGGAAGGTCTGCAGCGTGGGCTACATTGCGTTTATTGAATGACATGGCTCTTGCCTTGCTAGTGAACTCTGGTTGGTGTAAACACTTTTTTTCATTCCTGTTACGAAAACCACGAACCGTTCTTCCTCAGATTTCCCTTTTCATCCCATGAAGTTGGATTTGGTCTCACACCTTAGATTAGAAATATCATCTCCACGTTTTTGTTTTTTTACTGGCGCCTCAGTGATATATCTCGGAAGAATTGTTCGGAGCATATTGTAAACAGCAGCCTAACGAATACTACATTTCAAGATATTTTCGACGGCTTTTCTCAACGTGTTTTCAACCTTCTTTTGACGTTCTTATATTTTGAAAACCTAGTAATATCAATAAACTGCTGCAGACTCCTTCAAAGCGACTGAAGCAAAATACAAACGTAAGGAATGTATCAACTTTGAAGCTTTTTGCAACTTAATAATATGTGCGGTCATACAGAGGACCAGTCTGTTGGTATTCAAAGAGACATTCGTGCAGACTGTATTTGCAGTTTAACGTGCAATCTGATAGTCTTGCAGTTATGATTGCTTGGTCGTAGCCTTGACCTTGCACCCGCATTTTATGTTCGAGTGCTGATAAATTCAATACTGTGACATATTAAGTTATAAAACAATGAATAAGGAGGGTGCGTGTATGATGATATGCATTGTGTCAAATATCTTCACCAATATGTTGGGATTTGAAACGTGAATTTGACGTCGCAGTGTGACGTCACAAACAGCGTACGCCCACTAACAATGACCACCATACGCCACTGCTGAGGTGCAGCCGTTAAAACCACTGAGCTCTGTAATTCCGCTAGCGTTGGGCACGGAACGGTCATGAATTATGTCGGTGAAACTTGTGAAGTCTTCAATGTACTGATGCACGAGTACTTGTTTGGTGAAATTCAACAGGCCGGTGTTACGACACCGGTTATTTTGCATGATTCTTAAACCGCAAAGCTAGAATAATGCCAAAGTCATCAATCCGTTGGCGCTTTCGAAAACTTTCGACTCACACTAACGCAGAGACCTTAAGCCAGGCCTGCACAACCTGCGGCCCGAGAAAGTTTTCTCAATTGCAGAAAATTTTGCAAAAATCTGCCTTCGAGTAAATAAGTGCCGTTCCAGAATTTCTTTCAAACTGCAATAAAACAGACTTTTTCGGCTTGCGGCAAATTTATGTTGGTAAGTTTGGCCCAATCAGTGTTTCAAGCGATTTCAATGTAACCATGCGCGGGTCAAGACCAACGACATTCTGCGGGGTTTGAAAGTAGAGGCAATGCGTTTGCGTCTTCAAAACACCCGATTTTGCACCCTTAACTGTATTACTACGAACGCTGCTCGGTAAACATACCATTTATTACACGCAACAACAGTCGCCATTACATCATCATCTGACGCAGTCAAAAACACTGGGCCCTCCCCCGCGGATGAAATGGGGGGGCGCCTTTTATTGAGCAGTTCCGAAATTCCCATGCAGCACTCATCTCGCTTGCGCACACAAGACACCATCTGATCCCACGTTCGGCCTCGACCTGTAATCACCGACAGATCGATGCGTGGCCGGTTACGCCGTGACGCGCTTCCACCAGCCGAGCTGCGTGGCAACGAAACTCGCTCCGAACAACGACCGCTCGACAGGCTACGAGGCTGTTTCTCCGTCGCTTCACGAACCACCTTTCAACAAGCAGAGGAGGTGCGTTAAGGTCTGGTTCAAATTTAGGAACGTGCTGATAAGTAGCAGGACTGTGGACATTGCGACTTGTCGCGTTGCTTAATTTTTTTGAAAAAAGGTATCAAAAGCGCGACGAAACGCACATGATTCTAACGCACTGCAGTAGTATGTAGTCAGTACCAGAGATGAGATAGAATGGGTCAGTAAACACCGGTTGGATGTTCAATCGCGTGATGCGACAACTTCAGCCCTATTTTCAAAATAGCTGAAATGTAGTCGCTACGCAAAAGCCGGGGTTTTCGTGGCAATCTTGGGAACCATTGCAGCGTAACTTGACAGAGCCAGGCCCGCAACGAGGGAGGGCAACCGGGCAATTGACCCCCTCGAAATTTTTAAAAACAAATTTAGTTGTTAAGTACAGCGACAAGTTACATCATCCCCCCCCCGAATATCAGCTGGTTGCGGCGTAACTTGATAGAGCAGTAAGCCTACTCACCTAGATACAACGTATGCACATCACATGAATGCAAAAAAGTAACTTTTACGCTGATCAATGACTCCATTTCCCTACGAGTGTGCACATGTCTTGAGGTTTCGCAACGAACGAAGAAGTGAAGCATTATTATCAAGCCTGCATCAAAACTCGAGAGAGGACGTACCTGAACTGGATTGGTCGTCACTGTTCGCTTCAGAAGCTCTGTCGTCGTCGTCATCGCTACTGGAGCTGATGTTCAAACTACCTGAACTGTAATACTCGTCCCAAGAGGAACCCTCTACATCAGAATGATCCGAGCCGCTAGAGTTTGCTGGGAAATCGTCATCGTCGTCGTTTCTGTTGTCGTCGTCATCGTCGTCTTCCATTAAATTTTCGTCGTCGTCATCTTCGTCTTCATCGTCATCACCTGGCATTGAAACAAAAGATCTCACACATTCGTGCAGAAAAAAACAATGTCTTCAACTTTGCAGCTTTGGCGACTACGTGCTACAGGCGTGTGTTGTGCAGCTCGCAACGCATTTCGTGTTTCTTTAGGGAGTGAACGCGTTTCAAAACAACAATATATAACATCATGCTCCGCGCAACGAAAAAGTAACCGTTCTCCAGCTCACGGTTCAATCTAGTTTGTGAATAAAAACAAGATGATTATACTTAAAAGCGAAAAAACACAGAAAACAACTGCTTTGTCTTTTTTCTCCTGATAACAAAAGAGGTCGTCAATATATGATGGATCCATTGGAAACAAGATGTTTTGAAAGTCAACAGACGCTCCGTTACGTTGATTCAAAATTAAAACCACTTTGTAACTTCATCTTCTTGCAGCCCAAAACAAGGAACGACACTTAAGATATAATTCACAGCAACATCAGAAGGATGAGAAAAGCTCACACAACCTCACCTCTCATTCTGCCGACTTCGTATAATCGACAAGCGCTGGAAGGCGGAGTTTCTCCCCAGAAGCGATCGTCCGGCTGTTTCTAAATTGACAATACAAAACATTACAATGAACACGCGATTGAAAACTCGGTCACATGTGCATAGTTATCGCACGGAATTAGCATATGAGTGATGGAAGTACTGTTGGTGAACGTCGGAGGGCATGCAATGCATCAGAAGGCTTTTGCGAAAAACTCAACACATGAAACTGTGAACGTCAAAGTTGCAGATCAAAAGTGACGGTCTAACCTTCAAAATCGCTGTTAGCAGAAATTTTGTCATCTACATCAGTGTTTCTCAACCGCCGGTCCGCAGAAGTGTACATTTGCATAGTGTATTTCAATTATAAAGCAACATGCCGCAACCAAACAATTTTGTATATCTTCTCAACGAAAATTCAAAACAAACCGAAACATGCTAAGGAGTGTATTATGATTACAAAGCCATTATGACATCGCCCTAGGTAACGACATTACGCAATCATTCTCAAGATTCCAATTTGTTCCGTCTGCTCACAATCATAAGATTCAACCCGTTTAAAAGTCATCATTGCTAGCATGTATCTCCGACATTGACGTTCTTTGCAGATAAAATGTGTTTCAGTTCAAACACTTGGATTAGTCTGCACATCATAACATTGTCTGGAATCCCTGAGTTGAATTTTAGGCTTGAGTAAATATTTAGTGTAAGCTTGGAAAATAGAGTCAAAGAAATAGCAAGGTATTTCAGCGTTTTTTAATATGAAAGAAAGTAGTAAGAGTTTATCAAGTAGGCGTGTTGTAAGTCTGTGATTTGCCTGTCCTGGTTATTTCTTGGGTGAGGCCAGTGACTTTGATTTCGTGATTCGTGGCGACATTCTTCTCGTGTGATTACCACTTCCGCGTGGGCGTAATTAAACAAGGCGCTCGTGACGTGTTGCTCATTCCTTAAGAAACGCGACCAGGACGGCCTGACGTCGCACATATCGTTGTTGCAGTTTCGGCAAGACGTTTCGGGTTGAATGCTTAAACATGATGTCTCTTTATTATGCATGTTTATCTTGTCTTGTTTTGTGTGTGTAGTTACGTGAAAAGTTGGTCAATGTTGTAATAAGTTCAGAACAAGGCGTAATTCCATTTCGCTCAGCAAACATGAAGGCAGTGCTTCGATTTCGCAACAAGCCGTAGAGTACGAGAAGCGAAAAACGAAAAAATGTTTGTCATGCAGTATAGCCAACGATGCTTGAAGTTTGAATCCAATCTCCGCTGCCCTTGTGCTTAGAAAGCTCAAGTTCTTTCAAATGAAGCGATGAAACCTGGCAAACTTGGAGTCACTTGAATTCCAAACATAAGGCTCTGGCAAACAAGCCGCTGCCCTATTTTTAAAGACTGCTTAGTGAAATGAAAAAGTGTTTAACTTGAAATGAAGTTAACAACCACTAAAAAGTCTCTCCTTGGTGCATTGCATTTGGTTGTTCTTCAAATATCCAAAGCAAAAAACCGTTTGCGATTAGTGAAGAGCTGATAAAACCTTGCATTATAGCTGTAAGTAAAAAATTTTGGGTTCTAAAGCAGCCCCAAAACTTGAAGGTGTGCCTCTTTCGAATGATGCAGTTGAAAGGAAGAAGTGTAGACATGGCAAAGGATGTTGCTGACCAGGTTATAAAGGGGAACAAGGAATTTTGCTAGACTCAATTTACGTGAGTAACCGTGCCATTCTTTTTGTTTCGTGCGATATAAAGGAGTTGATTTCGAAAAACTTTGTTGCATCGACTTGCCTGGTAGGACCACTAGCTCAGAGATACTGTATTTAGGTCTCTTGATGAGTACTTCATTGAACATAGCAAATGCGTCGGAGTGTGCACGGACGGAGCTGCAAATATGACTGGTTGTCGTTCTGGTGTGATTACAAAAAAAGAAGCTGCTCATAGAGAGATGTTGGCTACTCACAGCATAATGCACCGAGAGCGCTTGTCTGCAAAAAATGTTGCCTGAATTAAAGTATTGAATGACGCTGTTAAGATTGTAAATGAAATTCGCAGTCGAGCTTTGAATACCAGATTGTTTACGGCGCTGGGAAGCATGGATTCGCAGCATCGGCATCTCCTTTCCCATGCAGAAGTAAGGTGGCAGTCGAGAGGTCGTGTTCCTTCGCGCCTTTTTGAACTCATGACAGAACTCAAGACAAACTCTTCTTTAACACAACTTTTGTTAGACTAGACGAGATATGGATGAGTAAGCTTGTTTACATACATTTCCGTTTGAAGAGTTCAATGTTTCCCTTCGGGGGCTTGGTACCAACGTTTTTTGAACTGAGAAGCAAGACGGATGCATTTAAAAAGAAACTGACTCTCTGGGATAGTCGTGTGGAGAAGGACGAGATGTTTCCGAATTTGCAAGAGTTATGTATCACAAATCTACACAAAGTAATTAGCTGAAAAATTTGATCATTACATCCCTTCGCATGAAGTTCTTAGGAAGGGAAACACGTGGATCAACATTCCCTTCGCTGAAGTTCCTGTCAAAAAATGTCTTGACTTTGTTGCGACACAACTGAACTGTTGGTGGTATAAAACGCAACCACTGGCGCATTTTTGGATGTCACTTGAAAGGGAATATCCATCTCAGTGAAAACAGCAGTCAAGATGTTGATGACATTTTCAACTAACCACTTATGCGACTTTCACTACTTCTATCTCTAGTCTTATTATCTGACTGGATGAATAACGCTGTCGTGCGTCTTATTTCTCGTAATTTCACTACCGAATTACGTTTACAAGCTTACTGTTGTATCATAAAAAAAACTGCAGTGGACAAAATGGTGTTGCAGCAAGCATGGTTTGTTGATTGTGAGGGCTGCTCATAGAGCAAGCATGGTTTGTTGATTGTGAGGGCATTCTAGTGGCAAATGTTTGTTAAAAGGCGTAAACTTGCTAGCAAGTAGGGAACACTTGACATGCAACGAAAACCATTGTGGCTTACTATTCACTGTTCCTTAAAATCCTAAAATCTAAGTCTTGCTCTTTGCTCTTAATCTTCTCCCAATGCACTAAAAAGTATATAGAATCTTCTCCCAATGCACTAAAAAGTATACATTTCATTTACCTCCCTGATTTTGTGATGTTTGCTCTGTAGTGTGTCGCCGTCTTGTCCACTCTTAATTCCGTTTTTTTACTGCTAATAATTATTAGTTCATACAGATAATATTATAATGATTTATATCATTATAAATAATTGTTACAATGATTCGATTGTATGTCATTGGTCACACAGCATTTTTTCAATTTCTACCGGACAGCAAGCATGAATAGGTTGAGAAACACTGATGTACGTAGATGAGGGGCCGTGGCCATGAAAACACAATGCGATAGAAATTTGACCAAAATGACCAGCAAACGACGTCATGAATCTTCGCTGCAAAGCATTGACGCCCAAGGAGCAAACGTCACTCAACCTCGGTCAGTTCCGTCAAATCACTTATTACATCAATTAATTAAAGTTTGGCTTAGCTTTGGGCTGGTGTCTCCGACCAGAACACTATTTTCAATCAACAAACGTCGTCCCTTTTTATGCGTGGAGCGTGAATGGTCGACGTTTCAAACAAATTAGTTATTTGTGGCCGAAATCGAGGAGACGCCGTGCAATGGAACAAATGCATTAAGAAAGAAAATAAAAGTTTAAATAGCTTCGGAAAAAATTTCGCAGGGTGCACGCCGCACGGTGGAACCAATGACAAGCAATGGGATTTCGTCACAAAATAAATGAGAAGGCTGTTAATAAGATCACCATCGAACAATGGCTTGAAAGGTTTTGCAAAGCTTGTGAAACAGAAGAAAGCCGAAGTTTCGCTTGTTGCATAATGAGGAGTTTAGGTTCGAAGCATGAACTTCAACTCTTCGTACACGCATCAGTGTGAAATGCAGAGATCACAATAAATACATCGTTCAAATCGCAAGTATGGCATACCTCGATAACAGCGACGTAGCAATCCTTGCTGTCAGCGGCGAAGTCGTATATCCGATGCTTTGTGTCGGTCGTGCTGAGCAGGCAGTACTGGTGGGCGTCGATCGCTTGGAAGGTTTTCGTTCTCGGGCTGTTTTTTTCATCTACGTCGTCCTCCATGTCCAAGTGCGTGGCCGTTTGCGCTGTTGCAGCGTCGCAACACAAAAATGTCACTTCTTACTAAGTTTCAGACACGGTGTGATTGTCAACACCGCCCTACGGTTTCACAAACACTTCGCTTTAGTCTTTCCACGGTTCCCACACATTTTTACAAATCATTTTCCACATTTTTCAATACTAATTTTAAGAAGTTCAACACCATTACTTCTCTTCGCTTTTAGAAATTCTTGATCATGAAACTAAATTTTACACATTGCATAATACTGCATAAATAATGAACTGCTTTGCTTTCTGTAAAATTCTGTTCAGATATTTCAGTTTTCTTTTCCATTTAGAATTTCAATACTTAATGCACATTTGGCCAAATTGCATACTTTTTCAATACTGCGTGGGAACCCTCTCTTTCAAAACAAATTGCACACCACCCTGGAACGAAGGCTTGTGAGCAAAGGGAGGGAGGTAAAAAACAGACCGGGTGCGTCAGTTACGTCATGTGTAAGGGACGGTTATGTGGTTGAAAACTTACGAAACCGGGACAGGCTGATTTTCCGGTGAAACAGCAGAACAAAAATGCAAATGCTGGTTCCGAAGTAAAAAAACTAACCATTGTCGCCACAAACGTTTGTTGCAACTGGGGACGATTTGTGGCAAGATGACATGAACACTGACGAGTTCATTGTTGTGACTCACATTTCAAAAGATGCACATTTGTATTTAGAACTCAGTCACCTCACCAGCATACAACACAGATCCGTCGCTGTTGAAACGTATCGTGCAGTCATCCAGGCAGGGCACAGTGTGGAGAAGATGGTAATTGCGTAAATCCCACTGTCAGCGTCGAGCGGTCGTTAAAGATGCTTAACGTTAGTCAAAAAACGAAAATCCGAACAAGAAAATGTTTCAATCAACGTGGTGTGTACCTCTCTGAGGATACTGGTGTTTAAGTTTAAGTGTGAAAAATTTTACCGCACGGAACGACAACTAAAACTTGAGAGATCCTAAAATTCACAAAAAAGGATACGACTTCTGTGTTAATTATCACTTCCAGCCCCTGGGGATGAAAGATCCCGGACACATTCCCGCCCAGCTTGTCAAACTTGTGAATGGGCTTGTTTCCTGTCATTCGCACGTCCCACAGCAGTCCGTCTGACAATACGAGCTCGTCGTCGTACGAGAATGTAGCTTTGTTGCATGAATAGCGATTGCCGAGGTCGTTCCGTTCCAGAGTCTGGATTTTCTTCCCGGTTTCTGCATCGTAGATCTGCAGCATCGTGTTACTTTTAAAATAAAACACGTCTTGGATACCGTAGAAAGGCGGCAGCGCGCGAAAGACTTGTCATGCAGCGCGTGAAGGATTCGCAGCAGAATCTCTAGCACCAATCTCATAGTCACAGGAGCGCAGTGCCCTTAAATTTTGTTGTGCCCAGAAAGATTTTTTTTGAACATATACAGTATTAAAAGCAAATCTTTCCCCTTTGAAACGCATTTTGACCCCCAAACCAAGCTACTGGCCTGTCTAACATTCAGAAGGAAAAGACTCTTTGCCAGGCAGAGTGAATTGGCTGAAACGACTTTGGAGCTGATAAATGTCGAAAGAAAAGTTGTTTGGTTTCAATATCTTTGCGCGAGAAATCTCAGCCATACGTGACGTCTAGCGACACAATCTTCAAGAAAAGCGTTCAAAAATGTTGCAATGCTCGGATTTCGGGCAAAAACATTTGAAATTGCGTAAAATGTTGTGTATAGTGACTCATGAACTATATGAAACTAACTCAGTATTAACCAAAAACATGCATGTCAGTACAGTCAACAGCTATACTCAAGATCCTCGAGAGACGTATCTACACTCGTGTCGAACCAATCATGGACTCATTACTGCTGCAGGAAAAAGCGGGCTTTCGGCACGGGAGGTCGACCGCAGATCAGGTCACTCTGCTGACATAAGACAACGAGGATAACTTTTCGGCTAAGTAGGGTGGAGCTGTGTTTGTCCATCTCACAGAAGCCTACGACACTGTATGGCATCGTGGCCTCCCCTGCAAGCTGCTGCGATTGTTACCTGCTAGACAAAAGGTCCGCATGATCACGGATATGGTTGGTAATCGCAGCTTAACCCTTATCACCGGAAATGGCAAACGGAGCAGGTAATGACGCCTTCAGAACGGCGTTCCACACGGATCCGTCTTAGCGCTTCAGAACGGCGTCCCACATGGATCCGTCCTAGCGCTTTTTCTCTTTAACATCTACATCTCTGGCCTCGAGTCACTTCGCAAAAGCGCGCTGACTCGGGGTGGGGTGCTGGAGCAACAACGTTGCGAAGAGTCACTTTATCCTTGGTCCATTCAGCAGAAGAGTACTGCGCTCCTGTCTGATGCCGCAGTGCTCATACCCGCCTCACTGACCGTGCCATCAACGACGCCTTGTGTGAATTGTGACTGGATGCCTGCGTCCTACATCAGCGGACAACCTTCCTATCCTCGCAGGCATCCAACCTGCTGAGCTTCGTCGCAATGGAGCCACAATGTCTCCAGTACGCCGTGCCATGGAGCCTAGACATCTGGTCCACACAGCGCTCACCTATGCACTGGGTTAGGAATGCACGGCGTCTCAAATCGAGACGCCCATTTGTACCGGTCGCACAACAGCTCATCACTTCATCTGACAACATCAGAAGTGCGGCGCTCTGGGCGGATCACCGATGGAATGCGGAGTGGTTGGACAACACTACGAGACTCCGTACTTTCATCCTCGACACCGACCCTCATGGAATGACCGAGAACAGCATGGGTCCGGCTTAACCGCTTCCGCAAGTGTCGGACGTTTCCGCTCCTACCTGTACAAATGGGGTATGGCCTCCTCTGGGGCCAGTGAGTGTGGCGCAGAAGAACAAACCGTCGACCATATTGTTCTCCATTGTCCACCCCATCGACCTCCCCATGGACTGCACAGCCTGACGGTTCTGGACGATGAGACAGTTGAATGACTGCTCAACACCTGCCCCGAGGTCTAGTGCGGCCAAGCAGTGGATAGTAACAACTGGTTCAAACGACAACCGCTATGCTGGAAAATACTGCGCCATAAGGTTTAAAATAGGTCCCTGACGAGTAGCGTTTTTCATGTTTTTGTAAGTTTTCGTCTGCGGGTGGTCAGGCAATTTTCCTGTCACGTTTTCGCTGTTACGTAACCAAACCTTCATGTGCATGTAACAGCCGACTTTAAAAAGCTGTAGGGGTGGCGAACAGCTCAGTGGTAGGTGTTCGTCTCCCTATTCCACTCGTCAACCGCTGTAGCGCTTCTTGGACAAGAGCGCTCGCCTCAACCGCCCTGACAAAAAGCATCATTCACGCTTCGACTAGTCGTCAATTGTCGTTAAATAAATCTGTCGCATTGCATGCGTTCCAAAAAAAGCTGTAGCATTCGCATTTTTGCGATCATAACGTTGATGCACAATTTGAAAAAAACATTTCTTGATTTTCTTACACAGATTTTGATGTCAAACTGATGATGAAATTGCAAGTGCGAAGTCGCTCCGATATGTGATAAATTATTTAAAAAAGTATTTCATAGCAACAGCTTTGAATATTGATGACTGCTGTAAAAATAGGCATAGTTGGGAGAACAAAATGTTTGCATACAGCATCTTTAATTTATCGCATCAAGTCACGATTACCAGCCACTGTGATGGGTTGGTGAACCCGGTTTGGTGAACCAACATATCGCGATTCTGCAAATGCTTTCACTAGTGACCACATCTCAACGGTTCACACTAAACTATAATGACTTATTTCGGCGTCAGAGAGGAGACGACCCATTGCCAAACAGTTTCGTTTTTCAACATAGGAATGAAAACTTTACGATGTTGAACATTAAGAACGAGGCTTGGCCTTCGTGTGTTTTCTTGGGTAGAAAGCAATGGACCAAGGTCATGCGTTTCCCAAAACAACCACATTTTCACACTATCGCAGTCTTTTCCGACTCATGACTGAATTTAGACGACTTAACTTCACTCTTGCTCGCACCACTGCAATGCAATTATTGTTGTTGATATTTCTCGTTTTTTTTAACAACAAATATCTATGCCGGTAAAAAAACGTTTTGAAATGGCGGCGAAAGGATTACCGTTGACTTAGTATTCTTCGTGCCGATGACTCGATCCTGCACCGCTTTTGAGAACTCAACGTAGTAAGCGTCTTGATAAGTGAGCCTGGTGGAAAATGTAAGCAGTGAGCCAGGTCGCGTTAACCGGCCAAGGCTTAGAGCAGGCAAGCACGAAAACATGCCAATGTAATCACGAAAAAACTCAGCAACTATCCAAGGTTGCAATTACTTAGCGTTCGAACCAGCACGTATTGAACAAAAACCACCCATTTAAAAAAAATTAAAACTTGCAAGACAAAGTTTCAACAAATAAAACCAATAATATTCATTGTAGCAACGATACTCATATAAAAAAATTTTGCATCCGGATCCAGTTCCGGAATTTTTTCAAATTGGGAGAATACGACTCCTGTTCAAGACTCCGGCTACTATCGATCCAAACGAAATTTACCGATGTTTTTACTTAAGAAATGACAACGCAGACTCCTGCTACTTCCGAAATTGAAAAGTGACTCCGGGTCCAGGTCCGGTTTTTCTTTCCGGACCCCAAAGAAAAACGCAGAATCCTGTGTCGGAGTCGACTCCGGCACTCCGGATCCATGGCCACGTCTGGCATCTAGTGCACACACCAAAGACATTTCACACTTTCAGTTTACGCAAAAAGTCCACTTCTTGAGCAAAACCACAGACGTGATGTTCCAAAAGCTTTAACAAAACTTTAACTAATCTCCACGCGCTCAACTCCATCACGCACGTACTTGGCCTCGAGCGAGTTCATGATGAAAAGACCGCATTCGTTCCTCCACACTCCTTCGGCCACCAACAACAAACGCTGGCCGTCCCGGGCAGGCTCAACGTGAATGATGGGGGCGTTCGAGCACCCCTCGATCACTCGGTCTTCGTCGGTCAGCAAGCTGCGCACTGTGATGTCACCCTGGTAGTTGCCCATGATCACGTGCTTGTCGTCCGCCTAGAACGTATTGCATAGAAGTTTGGCAAACAAGCGTTACCTTTCAACAACAGCGTAAGCTGCTGCCCACGCAAGACTTGCCGCTACTTTTGTCTCCACAGCAACACAGGTTTAAAGCTGGATGCACACGGCATGCGTACTGTGCGTTTTTTGGGCGCATGCGTCTGATTTCGTGACGTCAGGTCCTTTTCTGATGCGTCTGGTATGGTCTGCGNTCGAGTAGAAGTGAAGCAGAGCAGTGAGTCTGATGCGTCAATTATAGAAACAGGTTCTACTCGAACGCAGACCACACCAGACGCATGCCGTGTGCATACAGCTTAATGCTTTAAGGCAGGGGTCACCAACCTTTTTGAAACTGAGAGCTACTTCTTGGAACAGATTCATGCGAAGGGCTACCAGTTATTTGCTCAATTTCTCCAATTATGTTATCATTCATAAAAATTAGCGATATTCATGTGAAGACACTGAACATGTTTATGCTATTGTCAGAACAAGCTCGCGGGTGACCCACGACGTCAATGCGGGCAACTTGGTGCCCGCGGGCACCATGTTGGTGACCCCTGCTTTAAGGATCGCTTAGCCGCAACTGTGGCACGGACTATGTCCAGACATAGCTTGCCGACCGATAAGAGCAAAAGCTGTTCAACCCCCCTAATGAAGCAAAAAGTCCCTAGATTTGATTTAAAAAATCCGGGCACTTTTGCGTTTAAACTTTTTGGTGTGACGTCACGACTTGGGGGGTCGAGGAATTTTGGATGACGTCATCAGAGCCTGACGAAAAAGTTCAAGTGACAATTTGCCCACTTCTTTTAAAATAAACTAGGCGAAAATCCGCATCTTCACAGTCTTTGATTGACTATCTAGCGTTAGTGGTTTGCAAGTTATGGCAAAAAATCGATAATTAATTAATCCAATTAGTGGGTTACTTAATTGTTGCGGATTTTTTAATCGAAGCTAAGAGACTTTCAGCTTCTTTGTAGGGTTTGAACAGCTCTCTAGCTCTCGGTCGGCAAATTGTGACTGGACAAAGTCCCTGCCACAATTGTGGCTTTGCGGTCCTTGAAGGACCAGTTCTTACTGAAATGGAAACATTTATTGGCAGTAACAAGCGCTCTGCTTTAACTTTGCACTTTCTTGCGTAAGCAAATCGTTACAGTAACACCTGACGACAATATATTTTTTTCTTTCAACATGATTATTTACACAAATTTCAAGTCGTTTGCTTCAATATAACAATCTGGAAAANATCACGCCAAACAAGTCAAGTTTGCCTTAATCCTTCACCAGGGTGGTTAATCAGTAAATTCTCAAAAATCACAAGAATTTTTACCGAGAATGCACACGAAGTGTACGGTACGCTTTCATCGTGGGGAGCTCGAAACACTGCGCTCGGTCGAAACCTGAAAAGCAGACAGTCAAGCTTTCTGGTCAATGCCAGTTTAAAAAAACATGCTCGAATATTTCTTTTTTTAAATCAGTAAGAAGGTAAACATGAGATGAAGCATACGCTTCGTTCGATATAATACCAGCAAATACGCAGTTGCAGCACCATGCGAGGAAATTCTAACAACAACCAAGTGATAAATTACATGCAGGGATTACGAAACTGAAGGTATGCTTTCCTGTGTTCAACACACATGCAGAAAAAGCAGTTCCAAAAGTTACACATGAACGCACTTCACCCTGCTCAGGTAATCGTAGGTCGAGCAGGATAAGTCAAATTTCAAGTAAATTTTTCAAAGATGGAAAAAGCACGTATCAACCCCATTCCTCCAGTAGCTGATTTTTTCAAATGGTACTTTCGAGCAGTTGCATCCAAATCTGCAGAAATTTTTTATTTTTTCAGAAAAGGGGGGGGGGG
>JGI24159J19872_10006945_pt1 | contig 14796 bp, 12 predicted proteins | sample Ectturendosymbi4_FD_19872 | JGI IMG/M metagenome (IMG submission 19872) | reverse complement strand
TCATCGCCCTCTGGGCCTCCAATAACGATTCGAACTCCCGACAATGTCACTAGGGTTCAAGAGTCAGTCGGTCGGAGTCCGAGCAGATCTCTGCGACGACAGAACGGTGGACATCTGGAGCATGTACTCTAGGACTCTTCTTGACATATTATTTCTGATTTGAGGACAATCAGTTGCAGATTATAAAATGTTATCTTTTCACCTTTAAATAAATGTACTCATCATTGTGGTATCATTTAAAATCCTGGATTTGTGCCCAATCGCTTTGTTTCAACAATTGTGAAACACCCTGTATATGTTTATTGTGGAAAACGAGCTGCACTCTGTTTTCCAAATACTGTACTGAAATTCCCTTTGCATACACTTGTGCCTCATGGTTTCAAACTGTACTGCAGAGTGGTCTTTTTCTAAGTAGACTCAAGAATTATCTTCTAAGTTCAATGGGGCAAGAAAAACTATAAACATGCTGTCTGTAATGAGCGTGGAGATTCTTGGAGATGCGGAGCTGGAGACAATCATCAACGATTTCGCGTGCAAACAATTCGACGTCATGAAACGTTTCGTAGCTGTCTTTTTTCCAAAAAAACACACATTGACAGAGTGGCAGAGACCAGGGTCACTTCAATAGGTTCGTTACTAAGTATTTTTCGCCATTTAAAGCCCTCGCAATTGCCGAATAATGCGCTGACGTAACAATTAGTTGCGAAGTGCTTGTCGTGATAATGAGAGTGTCAGTCTTAGATCAAACAAAGCGCTGTTGTCCACTAGGACTAGATCACGAAACAGTTAATAGGTGTAACTGTGTAGACTTATCTTTCATGTGTATACTTATCTTGCCTCAACACACACAGTATGTGAATGGACCATTTGTGCAGTGCAGATGGTCAGAGAGTCTATGACAAAAAACATTGTTGTGTAGTGTCACGGTAGTAAAAAGATCGTTTCTTTTGTTATACAACTTTGTTTGAACAAATGAACCACATACCAACAAGCCCGTAACCAGCTTGGGACACCAGGAGTGGCGAAGAGTTTGATGAGAGGGACCCATATTTTTTAAACTATGTCCAACACATTTTTCCAGGGAAGGCTTGCCCTTCCTAGTTATGGTCACGCCCAATTTTGTCTGAAGTGTAGGCTGCCAAATCGTATCAGATTTGACGTTTTCAACCGGTGCTTCTGCTAAGTTAAAACGAGGACATATGAAACGCTACGCAGTTGCGCTAAGCGTTTGATTAAGGGGGCCTCGCGTTCATTTAATCCGTCCCTGCCTGGGTGTCTAAGGTAATTATGAAAAATCACGTTAAATTTGTGTTTTTTGAAGTGATAAATTAATCAGCAACTTCAATGTGCTCAATAATACAAAGATAACTTTACACTACACTTACAGTGTTGACATGCGCACATCACGTGTTCAATCAGTTTCATATTCTCATATAAGATCACTGTCAGGGTTATCTACAGTGGTGTGTTTAGGGGAAGGCAAGCGAGGCACTTGCCTCGGCCCCCCCTTTTTAGGGCCCGCCCTTAAGGTATTTTGCGCATAAATATCCCTCATTGTTGGTGAAAAATGTATCATCCGCTCACACAATATTTTCCGAACCACATCATAATTCAGTACTCTGCCTTAAAGGGGTCCACAAGATCAACTACAATGTGTAAGTATGCTACTCTACTTTCAAAGGGGCCCCTGACAACAACTGTAATGTGCAGTCATTGTGTAGGTACTCTGCTTTCAAAGGGGCTCCAATAGCAACTGTAATGTATAAAATGCCTTGCTTTCAAAGGGTCCAACAGCAGCTGTAATGTATAAGTAGGCTACTTTGCTTTCAAAGGGGTCCAAACACTTTTATTTCACAGGGCCCCATCTTCACTGATTTCTAGTGCTTCATGTTTCAATTTGGGGGTTGAAGCTTTCTTTGAAGAACTAAGTGGTGACGGGACTGAATTTTCGGCCCCTGTGACAGCGTGGGCACCCTAATTGTGGGTATGGAATGCAACTGATGCGGCTCTGTGCTTGGTTTACCAGGAAATTTTTTACCAGACATTATAAATGTTAGTGGAACTAACTGCTTGCTAGCGTAACTGAACCACTTGGGTATATCACTTGTGTCGTAAGGTACATACAGATTGAACCAGCATAGTCTTGTAGCCTAATGCACTCATGAAGCACAGAAGGAAGTTACTAAACTTTCCCAGGCCATCTGTTTAGCTCTTTTTATTATGACGCAAGTTTCTGCTTGAAACAGGCCGTTTGCGTTCTAATAGAAATTCCAGTTGATGAAGGAGGTTGTGCTTGGCCCTGGTGTTGCCCAATTTAAAGCATCGTCAAGACGGTGAAGTAATTTTTCATGAAAATCTTGTTTTCTTTTCAGAAAATGTTCAACAAATTTTTATCCGCTAAATCTTCCAAGCGGTTTTCAAAGTCCTGCCAAATTTGAGCTATAGCTGCTAGAATGAAAATTTTGCAGCAAAGCGTGAAAAATCCTGCGAGATTTAGCAAAAAATCAGCTGAAGTGGCTGGAACACTGTGTAAAGTTTCTTCCTACTTTCAGCATCACATTTCAAGCTAACTGACAAAGGTACAGGAAACTCGGACCAGCAGACAAATACCACAGCTCAAACGTAACAACGTGACCACAGTACATATCACACTCATCTCCCTGCCAGTTTATTGAAACAAATAAAAAAGCTACAAAAACGACAACAGAAACAAACTATCACAAACCAGTAGCATCCAAGAAACATAACTCTCAACTGTGATTAATGTTGTACAAACTTCGTTGGCAACAACAGCGCGTTTTATCAAAAATTCGAAAACGTACAAACATACGAACTCAACCAAGCAGACAATCCAGCCAACACATACGAGAAGTCGACAGTCCGTGTTTTCTAGCTGTTTCCAACACAGTGAAAAATCATTTGGGTATCCCGTAGCCAGCTACAGGATGATGGCCAGGAGCAGAACTGATGTACACTTTGCTGACGCATTAAAATTTAAAGAACATGCAGCAGTATGGAAGTGCGAAACTCCGAAACAAGCAGCCTGTTGGCCAGCACACTTGCCATGGAGCTGATAGCAGATACGCGTGACAGTAACAAGGAAAGCTGAGCGACAAGCTGAGTTTGCGCGGAATAAACACCTGGCAACGCAACTTCCGCTTTTTTCACTTCTGCTCTTTTGCATGTTAGACATGAGATGTATTTCGTAGCGAATGGGAATGATTTTAACGCCAGTGATGCATTCAAAATATTGCGGGACAGCGCGCAAGTAAAACACAAATTGCTCTCTTTAACAGTTAATGAAAATGTAACCTTCAAAGCAAAGCACGGCGATACAGAATCGCTAGGGAAGGCAACAACACAACATACTGGCTTGACTTTGTGCAGTGCCGCAATAGTAGCGCATCTGCATTAAACAGCAGCAAGTAAAAACTTAACAAAGAAAAATACAAATTGCGATTGTAACGAGCTTCTCTAACAAACGTAAGGAGCATCAAATGCAACAACCCGTTACGTATAGAAAATATCCAGTTTGCCGCGGAACTGTTAAGAGCAGATTATAACAGTGTTATTGAGACTTACTTCTACCAGTTTTATCAACAGTTTTTACCGGATGTGCAAAACTGACGCAAAAAACTTTGGCCACATTGAAACGGACCGAATTGCAAGCGGTTGAGTATTGCAGACACTGCGCAACACAAGAGCGCTCAAGTCGACATTCCAAGTAGGCGGCAGGGTGCACTATGACCAGCCGCGTGCTTGAATTCCTCTCAGTCGTTGCTGGAAGGATGAGCCGCTAGGAAATGAATGCTTATCTGCTGTGTCTTGCATCGCAGAATCATCAGGTATGGCTTCCGCTGTATCACCATAGCCGTGAAGATGGCACCAGAGTTGGATGTCGTTGCTTTCACCGAACTGCAGCAAGTCCATGCCAGGGCTGGGGGCGCGCGCGCACACATAATCGCCGTAATTGGATGCGAGCTCCGGCGGCGTGGTGGGAAAAATCTCGCAGCTCGCATCATCCTGATCCATGGGAACGTCACAATTAGACGAGAAGCTTCCTGCTTTCGCGATAAAGATGGATTCGTCAAAAAGCCTGGGGTCACTCGTCGGCGCCGCGATAAGGTGTGGCTCGCGCTGGACATCTGCGCCAAGGCAAACACAGCAGAAAAGTTACTCGTTGCGTCCGCACACAAACAAGCAGCCTTGCGATCTGAGAACGAGACAAGCGATTTTTGGCGTCAAGCGACGACCGGTGAACGCAGCACGAGCCTGCTGGTTTGATGAAGCGAGCAGCTTGGTGCAGTTCAGCCGCACTATCAAAAACGCTCTTCTCAGCCATCCTAGAATCCGTGGATCATTTGCATTTGGCGTTCCATTAAATACTGCGCATAAAAACTTCCGCGATGAAAGGCCTCCATGTCCGGAGAGCACGGCTGCGCGCTGCAGTGCGGTGCATCTTGCTGCATTTCTGCGGCACAAAGGTGGTCGCCGCTAGGCTGTGCGTTTCTGTCCATTACAATAGGTGCAAAAGAATGATTGCCGTTCACATTTTCGTCCAACATCTGCTGTTCGAAAACCGGGACCGTCCCTGTGAAAACGCAACACTACTAATATGACATACCGGATAAAAAAACAAAAGAAAAAACTAGAAGCACGACAATAAAAAAAGCGAAGATACAAAAAATTACTATAAAAGCAACCATCGTCACGGCAGCAGCACTTCCAAGTTAGCAGTGGTGCGACTGCAACTTGGCACAGGTTGGTGCTCTGCTGGCACGTGTATCAGAATCCAGCCATTCTCCTGTGCTGAACAGTTCATCTTCATACTGCGGGACGCCTTTCAGGTGCATGACGTACTTCTCAGCTGACGTCAGTTCACGTTCCATCCCAGACAGTTCGTGAGTGCGCAAATGCGTTAAATCTTCATCGCTGGTGATGTGCATCGCGTCATGACTTAGACTTAAATCTCCTTCCCGCGCGGTCTCCGCACCCATCGTGTCCGAGTCCATTGGCAACTCCGGTTGTGCGGCGTCGATCGTGGGTAGGTCTTCGGAACCAGTCGGGAAAGCTTTCGCGAATAACCCTGAGCAGAAAAGATAGACATCGGCCGCGGTGAATGTTGGAGGCCGTGAAATTCAAGATCGACTGTACTGCATGGAACCGAACCGATGAAGCAAGTTTCGATATCAGGAAAGAAAATGGTCACCACTTTTCGCGGATACCGAGAAAGTGCCGCCGATTTCAGTAGTACCCGTTTGAAAACACCGCCGAAACAGTAACACCGACAGATGAGTTTGTACAGTTTGCTGTCTCTGAACAGTCCATTACAGTCACTCTGCAGTCCATCATCATGTCGTTATGAAACTCGACAGAATGAGTTTTTCGCTCAGGCGCATCTTTTAATACAGAGACCACGTGGCTTGCAATAGTTTCCGCATTTGTGAGAGCATCTCCGCAGTCTGTGTGAAACAAGTGACAACATGCAGAATATTTACCAGGATCCTGAACAACTGCAACAAAACAACAATCACTTCCGCAGTGGAAAGGAAAGTTTCAGAGCTGACATGTAACAGAGACGACTTAGCGGCCCCAATGGAAAGCGGCCAACGAAATCCCAGCGTTTGCAAAGTGAACACATCCGAGAAACTGTTGCCCAAGTGCGCAATGCACAGTGAACAGCATCGATTCACTAACTACCCCACTGCTGTTCTGTGCCAGTGGTTTTACACTTTTTATTAGACGAAAAAATGTAGTCAATTCTAAAAAAACACTAGTACACAATGAATGGCTGGTGAAACTGACTTCCAATCAAACAAAAAGTTCAGTAAAGCATTGTAACCAATTGGCATAGACGTGAAGAAGTTTGGTATTCTGACAAAAAGATTTAAATTACTTTTTTTCTGAGCAGAAATCATCCAACCGGAACAGTGATGCGTTTGACCGATCGAGTCATAAATATAACACAAAGTATTCAAATACATAGCACACGTAGGAGCAAATTTCAGAAAAATAAATAATCGAAATGTGCATAAACACGAAAATGGAAGTCTTTGCAGAAAGAAAGCAAACGATTCTTATCGATGCAGCATAACCGAGAAAAAGTGATCACAGTTAACGCAACGCGAAAAAATATAAAAAATTGTAATCTGCGTGCACTGCCTATTGGCAAAACCGAACCTTTCACTTTCGCACGGTCAATAAATGTGATGCAAAACCGCTGAAAGTAACATTTGATGTTTAGGTAAAGGATGTTCAGAAGATCCATGTAAACAACGCTTCCGTCTATTTAAATCGAATGATACATTCACAAAATTAAAAAAAACAACATGACAATAAGACGAATGCAACCATACGTTTGCAAATTATTGCGACGCCAAAACGAAACGCGCAATGCAAAGAAATCGACCAAACAGCAACTCTTATCTTTCACCAGGTAAGTTATGCAGAGCAACTGATGCAAAGACGCCGATCGATCACTAGCGGAGATAAAGAGCTTACCGTTGACGCGAGTGCGTTTGAACGAAGGGATGCTTTCGTCGTCATAAGCTCGTTTCCCCACAGCACAGCCGCTCACGCCATTCTGCGCGTGGTGCCCGTTTCCGTTCGTTAACCACCCGTTCGCTGCATGGCCGTTTAATAAATGCGCACCAGACGTTCCTGGGAACAGAACGAAGCTTAATCATTGCATGTGCAGCATGAAATACCGTAAGCAACTTCCTTCACGTCGAATTGCAAACAGCATGAAGGGCAAGCAATGCGTGATTGAAGAAATTACGCTATGTCATGGATGCGGCCATGTTTATGAAGTTTCGCAGTAATGACTAAATAATAACAACGAACAAAACAACTGTGAAAGGAATGTTTGCCGGGAGCGGCACTTACCATTCACAAAACCGTTGGTGCGAGCATGTTCCTGTAACTCCGCAGACGCTACATCCAGCAAAAGAGAACACTCCTTGAAGTTTTGCATCCGCGCAAGATCTGCAGCTGTATGACCGTTGTTGTTGCATACACTAAAACGAAATAAAAAAATCACAACCTTCCTGCAGCTGCAACTAAGCATTGCGAACGTAATGTCATCAGTCTTGAGCAGCACTGAATGTTGAAGGTGTTAAAAATTTTGCCGGGGGGGCTGAGCGACAGACTGTAGAACTATTCACGCAACCTCAACCCGACTGCTTGTGCAGCAATCATTCGAGTTGGATAAGCTCTTGACAAGCATGAATTTCTCCGGCGAGTTGAAATCTCATGCACGGATTTACTACAAGGCACTCCACACATCTTGCTTTTCGTAAAGAGGCGAGGCTGAGGGCTTCGCTACATTTAACCGACGATTGCGAACCAAACCGACACTCGGCGCAATTGAGCATAACTTGTGTAAAATCTACATGAAATCAGGGCGATTCTGCATTCTATCCAATCAAAATGACGATATACTAAACACCTACACCTACTTTTCGCTAAATTAATTAATTACTCGTTTAGACCATTATCAAGTTCTGACAATGAATCGTAAAAGCTAAACAGAGATTTGAACGACGGAATAACTGTATTCACGCCACAAGAAATCTAATAGTTGCACAGGTGCAAAACCGAACAAAACAGTGGCACGCGAGAATGCTATCGGTTCCAAAGCATGTAGAGCAAAACAATGACTCCTGCAGGGATGATGAATCAAACTACGTCCATTTACTGAATCGGAGCAAGCAACAAAATCAGCAACGTCGATACTTGTCCTTGTGGTTCGTTAAATACAGTTACATCGCGCGGTTGCCACCTCAGGTAATACTGGGCATGTAGAAAAGGCAAGAAAGCACACTAAAATTGTAAAACACAATGATGAACAGGTCATCGCGAAAGTTTGCCTTATTCAGCAAAACATCACCACTGTAGGCAGTAGGTATGATCATACAGTGCGAACTCCTATCATAGGATAGGACAGTGGGATGTGACAACACAGTTCAAGAGAGAGCGATGAAATCATCAAGCGCTCCACTTGACAAAGCAAGCAGTGCAAAACCTGCCAGCTTTAGTTGGCAAGCTTGCTCTACCTTAGCTGATATTATGTTCTACCCTGTAACTGCCAACGACTATTCGACGGTTATGGGTAAGAACGTAAAAAGTTTAAAACGTGGTGTGGAAAGCACGACTTCAGATATTGTTCCACATTAATCTCAATTGTAACAAACTACTGCTAGCAGCGATATGATACCAGTAAATAAGTGCAGTTTCGATTTATGTTCTTCCTAAATGCTTACGCATTTCAAAAATAACGCAATCCACTCCCAAGAAAAAACACGTGATTTCTGATGACTCGAATGGAAATGCTGCGGAGAACCTTTCAACGCGCAATTGGACCACTGTTTCGGACTGCATAAACAAGACTTAACCTTCCAAAACATAAACAAGATCGGGTCGACTCGATTCAACCTACAGCGGAAGCTTAACCAACCGACATGGGAGAGCTCAACAATATGCAAACAACTTCGCAGGCCAGCATAGTAAACTCCCCTTGTTAAAACTATACTTTAGTATTTAAATAAGGTAGCTATAAGAATTTACTACACAATAAATGACTTCAAAGTGAAGGTTGTAAGTCTATTTCTGATAGCTAAGCGATATGTCGCGCACAGGTGTACCTGTGCCCTTGAATCTGCACACGAGAATTAGGAAAACTGTGAAGGTGAGCAGACACCTCCCAAGCAAACCTGTTTTCAACATGATTATTGCTCACGGGCTTCTGACATTTTCCCAGTGAGTCACCAGCGACAAGCAGGAAAGTAATTTAGTTTCGCGAAAGCAATCCCACATATGGTTTCTGCAGCTTTATGTCACGTGGCAAATGTCGCCACGGAAGAGAAACGAGCCAAGTGTTACGGTATATATCACTTTAAAAAAACGCACACGCTTGCTTAATAAGCCCCGTGATTCTTCCGAAGTTTCCATAAAGCTTCAGGCCTTACATTCGCGAGGGGTATGAAATTAGGACTGAGGTAGCAACCAAACAACGACCTGCGTTGCCTATTAAGATTAATTCTCATTAGGAGAACAGCTGGAAGAAATGAGTCTGCTCCACACCAACTAACCAACGATGAAACGCAGCACATAGCCAGTTTCTCAAAGGGGCAAGGTTCACAGATTAATGTCACAGCTCACCACTTCCACTGCGTGCGCATCTGATCAACAGCCAATGCCAGCTGCTGCACAAATTGTTAAAAATCATTTATTCATGTGGCAGTGCATTTAAGACGCTTGGCACAAATCTGCTGCATAGCCATTGACCTTTCGATTCTTGCACCCCTGCGACGTGCACGATTAAACCGTAACGGTGATAAATTTGTGGCGTGCCTAAGTCATTTCGAATTTTTTCACAGGTTCAGTTGATTGTGGATGTAAACGCGACGCGAGAAATTGAACATAAACTCATAGGGATGCAGGGAGTAATATACATATATACAGGGCTACCATGCCGTCCTTATTTCTAAGATTTGTCCTTATTTTGCAGTACAGTACTACGTCTTAGAAAATAACTGTTCTTATTTCTAAGAAATGTCCTTATTTGTGACTTGCGTCCTGATTTTTTCTTGTTTTCTGTAGCGTAACAATTTTAAATAAGCAATATCTGATAGTCATACAGACCATTTCTGTCTCATCGTAAACATATTGTTATCAAAGTTTTTTGATGTCATGAAAGTAGTACCATCTTGCAGCACAGAGACATAACGCACTATCAGGTGTTGTTAGCACTGTAAGTTGTCTACTCTGGTTAGGATTCTTAGGAAAGCTGGTTTTGTAGCGAAGGTTTAGCATTCAATTGATTCAAGAAATAAGCAAGCGAAGAAAACACTTTCCGTGACGATTCCTAGAAGGAAGTCGAAAATAAGACATTGCTAAAGCAAATGGTCCCTGAAGATAAATAGGCAAAGATATCATCTGACGTTGGTCGTACAAACAACTGTTTTCCTTTTAGGTAATATAGTCAAATTTTCCTCAGCCGTCCTTATTTTTGGTTCTAGGCCGATGGTAGCCCTGCATGTATATATATACGCCGGTAATTTGCGTGATCATACACACTCTAAGTTAATTAGCCACTTTTCAATAATATACTTAGTATCTTTGCAAAAACACATCTAAAAACGAGTTTCATGACACCTTCACTGAAACAAAGACGCGAGGAAAGAGCACAAGTGGTGAAAACTACCAAGTTTGGATATAAAATGGATGTTGTGTGCAAGAATGAAAACAAAGTATCTACAAATAATTATTTACGTTGTGACACGATCTATTCTAGTGGAAAGGCGACACCGCGAATAGAAACGCAAGCCTCGTACGAAAAAAATTAACGAAGCCAGAATTCCGTATAACAACACAAGCGCAAACTGACTGCTTAGTTCCGCCTGGAACAGACACTGCCGATGTTCATCATCTGTCACCGTCAGCGGAGCGAAAATCAAAAGGTGCCAGCAAGTCGAAGTAGCGCACCATTCGCTTCCGCACTAATTTCTAACCCTGCGCATCGGGCGATCGATGAACAAAAAACACAGCACACACAGAGACAACCGGTGTGGCCATCTAGCCACTAGACACCCTTCCCGCCTTTTATCTGCAGATTGAGTGGTGCCCTGTGAATGCGGCATCATATCGGTGAACCTGATTTACCTGGCGGCAGAAACTCATAGCAAAGCTCAAAAGCAGCTATGTCCAACCCAAATGGTTTACTGAGCCAGAAATTATGTCAATACCTTGACCAGGGCCGCACACTGAATGACATATCATTAAGTGGCTTACTTTGATCTTAGCAAACTAAATTTAGTTTAAGCTAATGTACTGAATGTGTTCGAATCCTAACTGCAATGGTAACAGACGTGATAAAGTGGCACTGAAGACCACCTGCATTAAAAATGTAAAATTCAAGATTATCAAAATAAGGACAGGTTGCTGGTATGTAGGATACTTTTACTAGAGCGAAAACCTAAACTGGGCCGCAGAAAACCTTTGATCTTCCGCATGCGGCCCGCGGGTTGGACATAGCTGCTCAAAAGCAATAGCAACTTTTCAAAACTACAAACTTTGCTCCAAACAATAACCAAAGGCATTTCAACTGATGAGTGACGAAGTAATCACAGTGTTTGTACTGTAATGTAAATTAATGACTGACAATTATGACCAGTCGAAATGGAGACAGTGCTAATACGACAAATTTTGTGTTGATAATTTTTTAGCTGTTTAGACGCTCGATATGGCATTTTCGAAATGAAAAATGGAATCATTGATGCACATCAACCTTTGTGATTCGATGCCATTCAACAACAGGACCTGCAAACGTCGCGAATATATTTGAATGGCTTGAATCAAGACAAGGAGGCAAAACAGTTGCTAATGAAGAAAAATGCTGGTCTTCTACTACGCACTGCAATGTGATTTTACACGATAACAAAACGAGGAATCTGAACTATGTTTAGATGAGTGCTTCCAACAGCAGGTACTTATAACGTACAGTTGTACGTGATATGAACAGCACGAGAACGAAAAACATTGACAGTATAAACACCAAAATGACGTTCATTAAAACGCGATCCTCGGCATTCGCTTCAGCACCATACCAATGGCAGTAAGGAGCAGATTCTACTTACTGGCATGGGCGTCGGAAGGATTTTTCCAGTGGGGCCAACAGTGGTGAGATCTCATTTAACAACTCGAAACTAAGAGAAAATCGTTTTGCTACTAAAAATTTAATAGGAAAATATCAAATTTCGAAATCAAGTGGAGACCAATGCTCCTCCTTCACTGGAGTGAATTTATTTGCAGCAGGACAGTTTTTTCAACCGGATTGGGATATTCACCAACGCTTTGTGTTGCTTTTGTCAAACCAGTATCGGATAAGGGCATCCGCATAAGATCGTATTTTTGTTCTGGGGTTAGTGAACTAAGAAGTAGCTGAGTATTTGCATGAGTTTGTTCGATAACAACGGGAATTTGCTAGTTTTTGGTTGCAAGGTTTTCAAACATTAGATAATTGATTGAAGATGCCATTTGAAGCTCATCGGTACGAAGATGAGTCACAATTGCCAACAAAGTTCGATAAAGGCAGGGTTTGAGGGTAGTGTCTTTCGTACGAAGCAGTGACATTACTGCCTAAGATTTTTAAAGAATATCTCTAACAAGTTTAATTTACTTTGAGCTACACAGCTGCTGGTGTAGGTGTTCATTTTTGCTTAAGCTGTGAGCTAACAAACATATTAGCCTACACTGCATTAATCTGGCTTGATACAAGAAGGGTAGTTGTTAGTCATCGCACATTTGCTAATGTGTGTTTTAGGGAAAATTATGATTTGTGATTTCCTGCAATCATTTCCCTGAATGTATTTCTGATAATTTAGTTAACTTGAGAAAAGATGGTTAACAACAGCTGAAATACGGCAACTTTATGAAGACAATGAATGAATGACGTTTCGGACTGAATTCTGATTCGACAGCGCATTGCGAGCAACTACAAAATTCGGATAGATTTCGGGTACCACTTCACGATTTTTCACAGAACACGGAGAATGCAATTTCGGTATCCGCGCTAACCCAACTAACAATATACACCCGCACTATACTTTATTTCACAGTCTTATCCGGCTGACCAAATTAAGCTTAAGTAAACCTGCACGTGGCCATTTATGGACACATCAATAAACAGATGTTACACAACGACATGACACGTACTCTCCAGCACAGTGGTTTTCAACCTGAGAGTCGCACCCTCATCAGGGTCGTACACCATTTTTAGATGGGTCGCGAGTGGACATTTTATGTACACAGCTGTATTTATTTGATTTATTCGAGTTTTAGACAGGAGTCATTGGGTTATAGTGGGTTGCTATAATGGGTCACGGTACAAGAAAGGTTGAAAACCAATGCTCTAACAAATCTGCACAGGTACAGTTTTCCACTAGAACGAAGATTAGCCCGTCTAAAGGCCATAAATACAAGAAGGCCAACAACCCCTGGCCGACAGGATGGTCATTCAAATATCGGAAAGGACAACCAACATTTCAGTTAAGCGTCTCAGACGACACTGCTGTGATTTGTTTTCCTAACAGCTTGAAATACTTTGGTCTATTAATCGCAGAAACTGACTAATTAAGGTGGTTAGCGCTTTTTGTGCAGAGTTGTTGTAGTTGACTTCAGCAAGGTGTTAGTTTACATTGTGCCAGTTCCTTTACTGACAAAAATGATACTTCGGATGGATTTCCGCATGAAAACAAATACTGCAAATACACACAGCAGTGATCACGAAGAACCCTTCGTTATGTAGATTTCCTCAGTTGTCTTGGATTTTGGTTCAAATTGCCTTGCCCTAACCCTTTGGGTCCCGGGTTTACCCCTTTTTTGCAGAACTTTGCAATCCTATAACTCGTCAGGCGATTGAGCTAGAGAGCTATCCAAACCATCCACGGATTCAGCAAGTCTTGTAGTCAAAATCGAAAAAAACGTTTTTCGTTTTCGGTGGGGGATTTCTGGAGGTGACATCACAAAGAAGGCATGTTTTGGAAATTTTGGCCACCTTTGGCCGGCCCTGAGCTTCAACCCATTGACTCATTCTTTTGGCTCAAAGTTTTGTTGAAAACTAGGTCAACGTCCGTCTATAGAGCCCTTGACTGACTTGCTAGCATATCTGTAGCCAAAATTATGGGTCAAAAACTCAGTTTTTGGCCTCATTCAAAACTTTTCAGAAAAGGCATAATTTTTCCTTGCAGGGCAAACTTTGGCCAGCCATAACTCGGCAGAAGATTGAGCTAGAGAGCTGTTCAAACCTTGTAATGACTAGTGGCGTCGTGTAGTTTAGAATAAAAAAAATTTTTTTAAATTTGGTTGGGGGTTTTTGGGCCAATGGGATCCTGACAGGGGCATGTTTTTTGGTTAATTATATGATGTCATCATCCGATCCCACGCGCCAATATTTTGGCTCGCAGTATTTTTGGATTCTAAGCCATAATACGCGTTTTTAGAGCCCTTGATTGAGTTTCTAGCGTTTCTGGTTCAAAAGTTAGGGAAAAAATAGCTAATTGGTAAGGGGCTTTTCTCAATACTTTTGGGGATTTCCCCAATTAATTTTAATGGTTTTTGGCCTTAATCTTGGAACCAGGAACGCTTAAAACCCATTCGGACCCTTCAAAATCCCGAAATGTAACCAACTCAAAAAAAAAATTAATGTCATTTAAATGGCTCCTGCGGGTCTTAAAGGGAGGTCGGGCAAAAATGCTGACGTCAGAAAAAAAATAACATGAACATCCTATCATTATATGAGCATTAAAAAAAAACCTGACATGCTAAACTGAAACGTTTTTTTTTATTGCCAACTACATACCTTCACCAGTCTTTAGAGGGTTTGAACAACTCTCTAGCTCAATCTGACGGCGAGTTATTGCCTGGGGCGAAATGCCCCCCTGAGTGGTTTTTGAGGGAGCAAAATTTTGGTCAATTTTTGGTTTATGAGCCATAATTTTCGCTTCCGATATGCTAGAAAGTCATTCAAGGGCTCTAAAAACGCGGATTTTGGCCTAGTTTCCAAAAAATCTTGAGCCAAAATAATGGCCCAATGGGTTGTGGTCCAGGGCCACGTAACGGTGGCCAAAAAAAAGCAAAAACACACCCACTTGCAGCGGTCCCCCAGCGAACCCCAAACAGAAAACGAAAATCGTTTTTTCTTCGATTTCAAGCAGAAGACTTGCTGAATCCGAGGATGGTTTGGATAGCTCTCTAGCTCAATCGGGTGGCGAGTTACAGCGTTGCAAACTTGCGCCA
>JGI24159J19872_10006943_pt1 | contig 14800 bp, 9 predicted proteins | sample Ectturendosymbi4_FD_19872 | JGI IMG/M metagenome (IMG submission 19872) | reverse complement strand
AAAAAAAAGCGTTGTGTGCTAAATAACAGCAACGGAATAGATCAACTACCTACGTTGAGGTCAGGTTGGTGTTCCTGTATTAAGAGACTCGAGTTGCTGAGGTTTCTTTTGACCGGCGATTTTTCCTCTCCCAGCAATTCCCAGCATATCCTTAACACTTCCCAATATGTCTGGTTGCTTAAAATCAGATTAGTGCCTGCGCTTTACCAATATGTCTGGTTGCTTAAAATCAGATTAGTGCCTGCGCCACCAATGATTATACGCTTCGTAGCGCAGAACGACTTAGTATTCATTTATTCAAGTTACCAAATTTCCGAAAATCTGTCCAACGTAAGCAGATTCGCCGGTGCAAATTTCTTTGCAGACTGAATTTGGACCGCGGTCATTCTGTTCAATTCGGTCATTCTGTTCATCTTTATAGAGAAAAGTCTTCATCAGCTTATTGCTCTCGTGAATAAAACGAAACTGAACGCGAGCGAGCGAGTAGCGGTGTACGGATCTTTGCATTTCCCGATGAACTTCTTAAGAAATCTCATCTAGAGGGAAGACACCTGTTGATTATGTTTTTTTTTCGTAAATGAGTGAATGCGATCTTCATGTTCTTTGTTCAGATATTTCAGGTGACAGCGGTTCAGTTTTGTTTGGCGTATCCGATTTTGATCAACTTTCAATTTTCAAGATTTCTCAATGAATAGCAGCGTATATGCTATCGATTTTATAAACCCCGTCAAGTAGTACATAAACAAGATTTCTCTTTTTGTGGTCAGGAATGAAACTTGTCCACTAAGTACAGCTGAGTCCAGAATGAGTCGGTATCCGATATGACGTTGTTTGTATTCCAGTCTGACTTTTTTCCATTAGGACATACAAGTAAACAAAGATACTGGCACACTCCAATTCTTTGGCAAAAGTGATGCTTTTCTGTACGCTGTTGACGGACAGGGGAGTAGTCAGGGGGAAGCGAAAAGCGCGGTCACCCTTCTGAAATTTTGGATGGCAATTATTGAACTGTTAAGAAAGAGGTTGTCACGAACGTGTAAAGCCATACATTCATTCTAGTAGATATTTTTCGCCGCCCCAAATATTTTTTCTGGCAACGCGCATGGTTGAAAGCATCAGAGAAAATGTCCAGTGCACTCACGTACTTGAAAGCTTAGCTGATGCCCTGAAATTGTGTGCAGCCATCATGGAATAATAATTTTATAATAAGATTGGTGGTCAATATCAAAGGAATATTCGCAAGAAGACACTTGATATCAAACGACGCCTGGACACAGCCTCGCGAATTAGTTTGTTGTAGTTCATATACAAAACTGAATGTGTCTTGACTACTGTACAGTGATTACAAAGTGGAGCTAGGCCAGGGCATTTGACATCTCGTAGAAGCTTCGTGATTGAAACTGCAGCTGCGATTGTGGGTCTCATTAGGTGCTGGGCTTAATGTAGTGTGGGTAAACCGTACGATGATAGCGTGCTGGCCAATGTGGAGTACATGCGGTGATAATCGTCTCCTCAAAGGCAGTTCTTTTTGAGCGATCTATGCAGGAACTTCTTAAATTTCGTCAGATCCTTCAGATGGTTGCCACTGCCACTAGAGAAAAATTTCCAATCCAACATCACCAAATATACTGTATTCTATTAGAATAAGAGCTGATGATGCCTACTTCGTAGGCGAAATGTATATTCTGTAAGATCTTAGTGCCTGATTCTTTTTTGGGAAAGGATTTCTTTCGATAGGCAGTCACGAAATATATCTTCCATTTTTGACACATATTCGGTTCGATTGGGTATAACCACACCGTTGCCTTTGTCCGGCGTAGTTATTACAGTGCTGTTGTCTTTACGAAGAGACTTGTGCGCCTCCTGCAATTCTTGCCTCATATTAGAGTGATCGTCAATTTTTTGTTTGAGGAAGGCAGATATACTGTATAACGATTGTATCAATATAACGTTTTAAGCTTTAAATCCAGGATGTTTTTGGTGCCACGTGTCTCTTCGTTTCACTGTATGCCTTTTCATTTTCAACTTATTTATGGAAATTCCATCATTAACCATCTTGACGAGCTTTCACAGTGATTTGATAAGTACATACCAGAAGACACGGTTTCGCAACATCACGACTGGATAATATCGCCCTTCACTGTATCTCCGCCAATTTAGTGGATCATGCGATTTAGTGTTTTATGCATTTCCAATGTGTGATTTCAGGCACTTTCTGCAGGTTATTCGCTGCAACGTACTTGTTTGTGACTGCTTACAGTTGGTGTTATAGCCTGTTAGTCTACATCACGGCGATTGTTCGCTGTTTCCGTTCGCTCATGTGAGCGCTCAACCCTGTTGTTCGACGTCATTCTACACTTAACCATTTTCGCAACGTTACCCTCTCTTCACATTCCCGTTTATTGAAGAGTTCTGCATTTTAATATAATGAAGGAAACCAATTAAAGTTAGAGTTCTACTGGAGAGTTTTTGACGAATGAAGTGAGGAGAGCTATTATACCGCCTCGTTTCGGCTTGACAACCTCAAGACGTCAGGTCGTTTAGGTGGGAGACTGACCCGCACTCCTGCAACAACTAGGTTGACCCCTTAACAAGTAAGATTGTTTGAAACGCACACAACATCAGCCCCATACATCGCGGTCCAGGGCAGCAACCAGCTTATATTTTGGGATGGAGAATGATCAAAATTAATATAATTTCCTCCTGTATTATTTTCGGAGGGGCAAATCGATTGTGGCTAAAAATTTCGGGAGGGGCGATTGCCCGGTTGCTCGCTCTGGTTGCGGGGCTGCCGCGGCCCCTACACCAATTATCTTCTTGCATTAGAGTTAACTGAAGCATTGGATGATCTGTCAAGTGCCCGCGCGGTGTAAAGATTGCGTTTGATACCAAGAGAAGTCTTGCTGAGTTTAGGATTTCCATTGAAAATGAATGTCCCCGTTTCACGGCGGCTGCAGTGGTTGTGTAATGCCATTCGGAACAACCTGCTTGTGTAAAAAGGCATTTTCCACATTGTCATACAACAAACAAACATAGATCAGGGGTAGATGGGGAATAAGATCTTCAGGTTGCCATCTCCGAAATTAAACCTCGACTTGACTTGCTGTGTTCCAAACAAAGTGCCCGACATTCTCAATAGACAGAATAATTATCACACACATTGTATTTGCTTTTGTTATACATGTTGATGTTGTTATTTACACTGTTGTGCTCAAACAAATTTGTTTAAGTAAACTACAAAATATTTCCGAAAATATAGAATTACTAGCAGTCTGACAAAGCTATTTAGCTCAAAATATTCTGCAAAAACTCATGCTCAAAAAATGTGACTTTCGTATCCGTTTGTGGTCTTCAAAAATTTCGAATCAATAAGGCCTCTCTTTTGAACTCTACCCTTACTGCGTTACTCCTTCACCTGAATTATTGATTACTTCTCACGCACTCGGTGTGTCAGGCGTTCGTGTGACATAAGGAAACCTCGTAGGGATGACTACGTTCTAAACTTTGTTTCCAACGAAGATATTACAAAAATATGAGCATCTCCTGATGCAAGTAGTGACCACTTCTGCGTTCTTCTATCAGATGTGTGCTACTTGCTGCGTAAAAGTTGAATAAATTATTTGCAAATTGAAACCACAGTAAATTTATATGTCGCATTCAAAAGGGTTTTAGGTGCTAATGCGGCAAAAAATTTCCTTGTCGTTGCATGAACATTTTTTAGAATAGTCGGTGAGTACTCGTACAAGACAAGGGCAAGCAAGGTTTTCATAGGACTATGACCGCTTCCAACCCGTAGCTCTGCTCACGGGAAAGTGCCAACCTATTTACATCACGATACGTCCACCAAATTCTTTTAATGTGATGGAAGACGTGCTATTGTAATGATACTGCTTGCCTCTAAAGTGCAAACTTAAAACTGACCGGACGCAGCGCAGTCATTCACTTTACCTTAGTTATATTTTTGATTGCAGGGGAATTGGTAAGAGGGCATGTTTTGTGCAGAAGTAGCTCTTCACCAGCTTGTCTTGCCATCTCGCCAAACAATCAGCTGGTTTGTTCGGTTTCAGAGAAGCTACTGTTTTTCTGTGACATTACTTCAAATACAGTAAGTATGAGATTGTTTTTATCAATTACTGTTTTGTTTGTTTACCTCAGACACAACGTTTCAATCACAAAAGATACTCGACCAAATCAAAGTTTTACTCATGGTCATCTAATATATTCACTCAGTGCCTTTTTTGTACTGTAAGAACAACATTTCCAACGGCTTTAATAATTCATGTGTCCTACTTTGGCATTGATAAGCATAGCAACACCTGTGGGCATTGAATCTATAGTAAGTTGGAACAGATTTTGCAGTTCCTCATCATGATACCAAATCTGAATTATCCCCTATATCAGCTTTGAATTGGTTGTGCAATCATACTTTTGCAACCTTTTTTTTGATTGCCTACACGTTTTCTATCGGATTGAGGTCTGGGGAATTGCCAGGCCACTCTAAAACACTTAACTTGCATCATTTTTGATGTGTGGCACCGCGCCAGATCCTGCTGAAAAATGCCACTTCCTTCGGGAAAAGTAACTCGGACAGTTGAAAGCAGATATTTGGTGAAAATTTCTTTGCATTTGATGGAATTCATCATTCTTCGACAGGGATTACCTTTCCCGTACCTTTAAAAGTAAAACAGCCCCAAAACATCTTTTTCGGGTGTGTTTTGGCGCTTGCTCAATATGACCACTCTAGAGGGGTTCTCCCTTACTTCTTCGTACATGCTGAGACCGATATTTTTGAACTTAAAAATGACTTTTGTCAGAGAATGTAACCTCTCCCCATTTTTGTTGATCCCATTTCGTATGTTTCTTTGCCTACTGCAGTCTTTTCTTTTTCATAACTGGTGTTAAAAGTTGCTTTTTCTTGGGCCTTCTGGCAATTCTTCCTCTCTCAATCAACCTTCTTCTGATAGATGATGAATGTACATTCACCCCAGCAGCTGACAAATCTCTTTTAGGGTCTACAATGTTTTTTCTCGGATCTTTAACGCTGTTTCTCATTATCGTTTGGTCATCTCGAGCAGTCGTTTTTCTTTTTCTGCCGCATCTCCCCCGTCGTTCGATAGTGACGTCATCGTTTTTACTGCTCTTAATAATCCGGCCAGCCGTGGAGTTGGGTATTCCTATCTCCTTCCCATTCTCTCTCACTGACTTCTCAACATGTTTACTTAAAGCCACAATTACTACGTTTACACGGTCAGTTTTGCGTTGTCTCGTTACCGTATATGGATAACGAGTGGTCTGGTTCTGAACGTGATTTGCTGAGTCAGCGCCCTGAACGAGCCAATGCATTGGCCACCTCGACAGCAAGACGTCTCGTTATGAAGTGCACGTGGTCTCGTTCGCGCGGTGCCAGCCTAGCACCTAGCACGGCTAGCATTCAGTGCCTGTCTCCAGATAAGATATGACTGCACCGTTATTCTAACTACTAGTGTGTTGAGTTCAGTTTTACAAGTGTGCTACCAACATAATTACCATGCAGTCGACAAGGCACGTCGGCGTGGATGGGTACTTTTACAATAGATAGCAGTTTAGGCTGTGGGTTGGCAGTGTAAGTGTTAGGATTTCTTATTTTGAAGGCAAAAATCTTAACCAAATGTTCAGAAATCACCCCCTGCTAAAAACCGTTTGCCTCTGCATTTTACACGTCATTAAAGAAAATTGAGTGCAATCATTCTCTGCCATCACTGGTGATAGAAGTAGAAGATAGCCTACTACAGTAACTAAAATATACTTCTTGAAATGTAGGCTATCTGGCAGTTTTAGATATCCCTCAATATCTAGAAATAAAACATTACTGAGAAGTTGCTTATTCATTATAAAGGCTGAAAGCTGTGCACAACATATGATAAGAAGGTCTGTTTAAATGCAAATATATATTTTAAATAGGCTACTGATCAGCTGGAGTGGCTTGGCAGTGTTATTGTTAGGAATAATTTTTTTGAAAGTAAGACGCTTGTGTGTTGCACTAATCTTCATAAATCAGGCTTGCAAAAATAGGGCAACTTTCTGGCATCAGTGGTGATAGTAGTAACAGACATATAATTACTTCACTAGCTCCTTGACAAAATGTCATAGGATATATTTAATATAACAAATACTGAATGTTTTGTACTCATCATGTGACATTAGGCTACATGTTTAAGTATCAGTTTTTTTAATTTATTCTGACTGATGAAAAGTTCCACCTAGGCACTTGCAGACACATGCAATATGAAGGGGTAATCTCCAAAAGTTTTTCAGGATTGTGCTTAGGAAACCTCTATGAAATTTGTATGCCTGTAACTTTGCATATGTGACATCAACGCATAATGTAAACGTCAGTGCACGTCTGCTGTGGATGGATTTTACAGGGTACAGCACGATCCATAATTCACAGCACCAACTTCATGAGAGGCATGAACAGCAATTGCCAAATTCGTGAAATCTGTACATCAATGTGCATGCTTTCAATCTCCATGCAACCCTTCGTTCACTAGCCTGCACGGTAGATGTTCACCGACGCGTCTGCCACACGTGAATGACTTCAGACATGTAAACCGAACGGTTCAATGACGTTAGAACGGGCTGTCCCGTTTTGGCGGACCGCCGCTTGACATGCAAACGTAGTAATTTTGTGCTTGCTTTCTGGGAGTTAAATCCATTCTCAAAAGAAGTGAATTATCAAAAGTAACAAAATACAAGAATGGTATTTAAAGTAGAGTGCTAATAATTAAGCTGAAATATTCTAAATAAATTATCAAATCTGCAATACTAATGACAGATTACTGTAGGAATGCATATTAATGCAAAACTACATTGCATAATAGCATAGAAACTTAAATGATTTGAACCAACCGTCAAAAAAGATAAAAATTCCAAAAAAGTCGACTGTCCCAAGTAATTTGCACACCCCTGTAGGTGGACCGGCACTGAGTACACTGAACTCGTAAACACGAGTTTTAGGCGAAGTGAAAATTGTTGATTGCACCATGCTCAGGAACGCATTTGACCGAAAACAATTCCAGTAATGCCCATGCGGGCATTAATCTCCAGGTTCAAAGAATTCATACTGGTAAACACGGAGCCAAGATACCACAATTTGTCCATCGTAGACAAAGCGCCACAGTGGATCTTGATCGCTGGTGGTATAGGAAAACATTCTGATAGAGCAACGTTGTCTTTCTCAGGCTGATTGACATGCCAAAAGTGAAGCAAGCAGTTAAAGAGGTCCTACGTCACTTCATCAGACTGAGAGATCAGAGCGGCGTCATCTGCATCTAAAATTTAGCGCAACAACGTTCAAAGAACCGTGGTCTTGTCACGAAGGCAGTTAAGACTGAAAAGGTGCTCACTCAAACGCGAGTGAAGCAAGATACTAGAAGTATCAAGAAATGCGAAGCGTAGCAATGCTAAAAAGAAAATGTTAAACAGAGCAGATGTAAGAGAGCATTAAGCAATGGCCTAGCCAGCCCAAAAATTTTTGGGGGGGCAAAATGTTTGATTTATAGGCGAATAACACTATTTTGTTTAGAAAAACGCCTCTCCAAGCACAAAATGACTGTATTTTCTAAAAATTTGGGGGGCATAGCCACATGAAGCAAACATAATGAAATTAATGCTGATAGGAACAATTATTGTTTATGTTGTGCTACCTCTGCACAAATTTTCACGCATTACTATTCGTTTGTTTGCCTACGGTCATTCACAAGAAGAAAAAATAATCGAAAAGTAGCTCTTGACGGGTCAATCACAAAAAGCCTCAAATCCGCTAAAAGTTTTTTGAAAGTGGAAACCACAGCGATAACGGGAACAGATGTTTTCACGATGGAACTGAAAAGGTTAAGATGGAACTTATAAAAAACAACAAAGCAACAAATTCATCCAGCAAAGCATGGTTTTTTCTGAACGTGATTTGATGAACGTAATAAAAACATGACTGCGATTTGCTGTGCTTGAACGGGTAACTGTTATGATTTGTTTGAAAAATACTATTTTAAGTAAACCTTCACTTTTTGATTCTTTCACTGCATGCTCGTGACGAAATGAGGTCGAAGAGAAATTTAGAAGATAATCGTTTCATGGTTTTTCCTTTCAGGCAAATATATTCCCACTGGTTGTGCCTTGAAACCCTGTATATTTTAAGTTCACTTTGCTGGTGTATGTCAAATGCCACTCACCTTCTAGTTAGATTCATAACGATTCAAAAACGCATCGCAGAATTTTGCTTACCACAAGCATATGCGCCGCAGATTTTAATGCAACACATTTCCTGGCAGGTGTTGTGCGAAATTGGCGTGAAGAACATTTCTTGTGGCCAGTTCATTGACGAAGAGCATTTTGCCACTGTTTCTCTGTCAGGCTTAACAAGCCTATGGAATGTTGGAACAGGAAACTGCATCTGGAAAAACCAGTCGCAGCACGGTGAACTTTATGTCGACTTGTGCAAAGCGTGAAGAGCAATCCAAGAATGATTACAATATTCTTCAAATTTCCAGGTCACAGCTTAACGAGCATCGCGTGTAGAAATTCTTCAGCGTTCTCGGTCGGATCATCTATATCGCAAGTAGGTTTATCATAAAGGCGCCAATAGTTTTTTCTGGCCGTCACTTCTGATAAATGCAAATTATTTGAACCGGCCTCAACGTTGTGCTTGGCAGCGGAAAGGCCCTCGTTTTTTTTCAGAAATGCGATGTAACTTTTACAAATTGACGACAGTCAAAGTTTTCGTGACTCCTCCCGAAAAATTGCTAAAATTTTGCAGAAAAGCTTTCGCATTCCAAAGTTTAGATATAAAATGGATGTATATTTGTCATTTTTTTGTCAACACAGCGATGGTTCGCTTTTTGTTGCATTCACGTAATGACCGTTTGCTTATGGTTTGTTTATGAGCGTTTGACTCAATGCAGTGCATCAAGTCATTAGAACAGCAAAAATAAATGAACTGTTGTTGCTGTCCTTTTCAAAGGTGCGCGAATTTCGATTTCATGAAAAAAACGCGGAATTTAAGGAAAGTTGGAAATCGGATTTAGATGAAAGACTTATGCATGCCAACCCCGAATGGAAACAGCAGGGTGTGCTTCTGCCATTTCTTTCATGAATCGTTTTTTTTGTTTCGTGCTATTTTCTTGATTTCTATTATCTTTGTGAATGATGGAGAGTTGTGAAAAAATATGTTTTGCGCTGATTAAATTTAGACTCGTTTCCATGAATTCTGAATGTGCTGGCCCGCAAATGAATTTCAAAAGGTTAATATTTAGCTTTTCGTTAAATCGCATTCACATGTGGATTGTGGACCACGTGAGAAGTTGTTGTTTTAATCAATTTAAACTTTGTTAAACTCAGAGGAAAAATCGATCAAACTGCAGCCACTAGCAATATCGAATGAGATCAGCTGCGTTGCAGCCTGGGAAGAAACGATACTGCCTCCGCGATGTGTGTGAATGAACAACTGATCTGGTTTTCAGAACCTGTTCCTTTTCGCTAATACGTGCAGGATAAATAATAGATGCTTCGTGACAAAGATATTTTGAAAAATGTCTGCTTATCACGGTTGTGCAACAAAATCTGCAGTCCTAAAACTGGTCGTTGTTATGCATTTAACAAAGCAAGCTTCGCCTTCCGTAGTGAGGTTCACTAAAAAAAGTTTTTGTTTGTGCTTCCGTGCGAACCGAGAACGCGCAAATAAACTGTGTTTGCTTTCAGATGCTGGCGCCGCGGGGCAAGTCCTTTCATTGCTGTATGTGGAGCCAGATTCTACCCCGAGGTGAGTCATGGGCTGGCGTCTTGCCACTTTTACTGAACGTGATGTGGAACAGCTAAAAAGTTCGTGCGGATACAACGTAAATGGAGTTTCCGCTGTTTTTGACATTTCCCCTGTACTTGTGACACATATTTTTCCGTAACATTGCTCACCTTCGCTTCCAGCAAAACCTTCCCTCCTCCTCCCTGCTTTCTCTTCTGCGCAACGGACCGCAACTTGTTCGCAATTAATGTGGAAAGTCGGGACGTGACTGTTTGTCGATTTCCTGAAGATGGTCAGGATGGGTCACTGATCAAGCAAGCAATATTTTCCGCGGATGTCCCGAATAATAAGGCAAGGAATGAGAAAAATGTTTGTATTTGTTCGAAAGTCTGTTTGCAGGTACAGCATAAGACTTGACATACATGAAACTGTTCCATGACTATTGAGACCAATTCATTTGAGACCGCGACATTTGAGACAACATTCATTTCAGACCACTTCATTTGAGACCACGATCATTTGGGACCACGTTCTTTTGAGACCACGTTTTTGTGAGACCTGTTCATTTGAGACCACATTCACATGAGACTTTTTTCATTTGGAACCACGTTCAGTCGAGACCACANTCATTTGAGATCACATTCGTTNTACGTCACGTTAAAATAAAGCTGTTTTGNTTTACTGTGAATCACATTTTTATGATTTACCTTCTACGTCTTTGCGGGAGACCTGAAGTTTTGCAAGGTGACTCTTCATTTGAAGTTTTGCAAGGTCCGTGTCCAAAGTGACTCACGCTGGGTTGTAAATGCACTCGAACTTTAAAACACCGCAGAGGCAAGAAAACTCTTCATACCTCGGGTTTAGAAGGGAGCATTACACCTCTGAAACGTCAATTTGTTAGATCAAGTCAAAGAATTATATGTTTTACGTTCCTGCCCGTTTCCTTTATCGGGGCGCCACAGTAGTTCCAGTTTTTAACTGAGAAATGAAAGACGAGAAAAGAAAAAATGCCTTTTAACGTTGGTCGAAATAATCACAGGAGAAAACGAGTCTCACATGAATGTGGTCTCAAAAGAAGGAGTCTCAACTCAACAAGTCTCAAATGAATGCGGTCTCATCAAATGAATGTGATCTCAAACGAACNAGTTGCAAACCAACAGGTCTCAAATGAACGTGGTCTCAATTGTCTGTACATCNCATAAAACCTGTTCCGTAAGCGGAAGTCTCGGTGCTGTTTAGCCGCGATCTCGGTGACAGAAGCACTTGCTTAAGTTCAGAAGGTTTAGCATTAATTCTGTGCATTTCTTTTAAATCATGTCGGTTACGAATGATCGGTCACTACAGATGCACTTTCTCTATGGTTGTATGCAGTTTTTCCAGTCTTCAGCCAACACGTTTGTCCACATTTTTCGCTCAAGATCTGATACTCAAGCCGTTTTGTTTCGAACGCTATAAGCTTAAGGCAATTTCTTAAATTAGTTTTTCTTCTCAAGAGTTGGACTGCGCACGTTTGACGTGGCTGGTACCATACTTGTACTTTTCAAACAATTTGGTTGATTCTGAATCATCTCTGTCACGGCCAGGAGTTCAGTCTGGGATGAAGTCGAAATGTGTTTAGACCCCACATTCCCAATTCTTACAAGTGCGAACTTGTTTGCTGAAAGGAGGTTGTACAGTTTGCAAATAAGCGAAAATTTTGCGGTTAGCGAGTCCAAGTGCCCCAGTATAAAGATTGACGAACAATTTTGAAGAAACAATTATTTTGGTTTTAAAGTTTTGTACTGGGGCACTTGGACTCGATAACCGCAAGGTTTTTCGGTGTCCTGGGTGCAAGGTTTCACTTGTTTTGTTTTATGAGTAAGTACGGCTCTAGATCATTAAAATGCTTCTTGGCCAGTTGTTTCTATCTATGTCGCCGATAGCTTCGTCTTGTGCGTGTTGGGGCGTGTGTAATTGCCTCGAGTATGATGAAAATTCGCAAGTGTCTCACTTTGTTTTCTATGCGCGCTAAGCCGTGCCGTGTGGGTCTTGCGGCTGAAATCAATAAAACTGTCAACTGTCAAAGTTCAGATTGCGAGGAGCCGGCCGCGTGCAGTTTTCCGAAAAGTATGTTATTGTTGTGTCAGAAGTAGATGATGTCATTAGTAAAAATATAAAATGATCACCCTATCACATTTCGTTTTTGGTGACTGCTGTGGCGCTTGTTATACAAGCTAATTTTAAATTATCTTCGTCAATTTGCACTTTGTTATGCATTGTGCTGCCTCACCCTTACACAACTGCAGCTGATAATGAACAGAGTGGCCAGGACTCGCAAGTCACGCCAAGACGTAAACTTACTAGCAATCATTGAAAAGCACTGGTATGCGAACACCGAATTTTTACGAAGTTCATACTAGACCAACAAAGGCAGCAACGAAGCAGCTGTGTGGAGAAAACGTAACATATGTAATGTGAAAGCATTGCCTGAATATTCCCAACTTTTCAGTTGTCTATCGTCTACTCTTTGGCGTAAGTGTCAAACTCTGAACCGCAGTGTAATTATATTTGGCCCGCGAAGCAATACCAAATAATTACTAGGGTTGGTTCGCCAATATAGCGCATGTACCAGTAAAACTTGAAATCCCAGAATGGTCTGCTAGTGTTTAAGCGCGTCAAACCATTGATTTTTTTATTTGAAATTCAATTTTCTTGTTTGTAATGTTAGTTGTATATTCAACAGAATTAAGCTTTGCTTGCTCCAAATTCAATGTACAAGCAAAACTCGTTTTAGTTCCTATGAAAAGCTGCATTGTTAATATCTGGAGGAAGATTTTTCCAATAAATATCAATGTTAGCCCGCGGTTTTGTCCAAGTTTTTAATTTTGGCCCACTGTGTATGTGAGTTGGCACCCTATTGTATAGGAAAATTACTTTATGCCAAATTTGTCAAACTACTTCAAGCCTTCGTCGCTCTGCTTCGGTGGTTAGTTCTGTCTTTGCTTACAAAGGATAAAAAAAATTGTTATTTTTGGTACACCTTGGCAAGCGTTGAACGGAAAATGGCTGAACGTAGGTGTTTTTTTAACTCAGTAAGGCACTGAACTAATTAAAATAAGTATACGTTTTTACGTTAGCCGCATCTCACTTTGTTTATGTTGATGTTCGCAAGTGCGTTTGACCACCTCGGTCCTGTCCATGTTTAAATAGGGTTAACTTTTCCTCTTGAATTCCAGTCATGTTCTCCAACCTGAATGCATGTCGTTGACATTCTAGGTATATTGCGCCACCGTGCGGATGTTTAAGAATACGATTGAGATTTTCTCGCTCAGCTATCCACAGGACGGATCGTCTGTCGACATATCGATTGTTTCAAAGTAAGTGCACGATATCGACGGCAAATATTTTTCACAGCAGTTTGAGTTCGAAGTCTGGATTCTTCCAGAATTACATTCGGGTCTCATTTTCGCCCAAAAGCGAAAATCTGGCGTACTGATCAGACTGTGCAGCTGTTTATCGAAAAAGTACTGTCTTCTTGCGTCTTGTTGCTGTTTTCAAATTATGTCTATCAATTACCGCCTTTACTGCCTGTTGCCTTGCTTTCGTTGGATCCTGTCAATCACTGCTGTGGAGAAGAGCATCGCAACCAATAAGCATGGCAGGCCAGTAGTCACGAGGGGGCATCCGGGGGAATTGCCCTCCAATATTTTTGTTCTAACCCAATTTTTTTGTGTCCAGAATTTTTTTTATTTCATTCATCAAACATATAATAAAAACAAAAATCTTGCCCTCCCTATACGGGCCTGAAGCATGGTATGGCTTAAACTGCAGTAGAGTTCTTGTCCTATGATATAAAAAGTGCGGCTTTAAATCTGTGTTTGACTTCCGCTAGTTTCTGCTTCGCTATTCTCCCCCACCCCCAAGTCTCTGAAGAAGTAACAGGTAATTGGCGCATCGGTAGCCAAGAACTGCAATCACCAATTTCAACAACATAATGTCAAGGTAGTGCTCCCTTCCCTGGATGCTTGCTCATGTTTGTGCAGAACTCCAGTCCTGCCGACGTCAGCCCTCTGTTCTCAAGCTAAGGTTTCAATTAAAAACAAACCATCCGGTGACCAACCCGTTACGTTCCAGAAGAAAATAAAAAGCTCAGGTTACTCGACCGCACCCAGGTACAAACTTTTGCGTTTGAGTTGCTCGTCAGGTATTAGCGCTGTACGCACCGCCAGCATATTTTTTTACTTCCAGGATGACGATGTTTAAACCGGTCACATCACTTTCGGGGAAACCAGCGCCTACAAAGCATCGCCCAGTCAAGAGCACACTAGAACATTGTAGAAGTAGCGAAGCTCCTGATTGGTCAGATCGAATTGCAGTTCAATCTAGCGGAACCCTTTGCGCGTTGTCATGCTTGGTGAACAGCATCGACGTTAGCTGTTAGTTACTAATAGTTGTGGTTTGGTTGACTTTAAATTTATGGGTTAATTACACAAAATATAAATAAATCCAACAGCTGTGATGGCTGAAAGATGAGCATACTGATATTTTGCAGATAACGTCTTGGTCAAGTCTCAATTTTTGTTTTCGGCTTGTCACAATAATTCGCTCTACCGTTTTGCTGTTGCCTGCCTCTTAAGACACTCGTTTATTTATCGTTATATGTGATTTTAACAGTATTAATATTGTGCTTGTACTGAAGATGTGAAGGTGGATGAAATAAATAACTAAAACGAATTTAAACCAGACTTTGAGCTGCGCACTGAACCTGCAGTTTCTCATCGCATGTGATATAGCGCCCTAGATTTAAGATCATTATNTGCAAAAGTTTTCGTGCACTCAAAATTGTTCCAAGTGCTGCATGTATGATTCTACTTTGCAGCTCGTAACAGCCATGTCACGTTTTGTCTTTCCAACGCCACCGCTCAAATATGCAAGTTACCAATGGCTGCCAACAACATAAAGTTCAAAGTCGTTGCAGGTCAGTTACTTGAGTAATTTTTGCATCTGCGCCGTGTTCATTTTTAAACCACACAAACTGTACAATCT
>JGI24159J19872_10006941_pt1 | contig 14805 bp, 9 predicted proteins | sample Ectturendosymbi4_FD_19872 | JGI IMG/M metagenome (IMG submission 19872) | reverse complement strand
GAGCAAATCATTTTGGAGCCGGGGCCAAAAATATTTAGTTGTTGGAACCGGAGCCTGAAGTCTGAGTTCCAGCAGCCCAGCCCCTGGTAGCGACCTTGCTCTCTACCTTCGCTTTAGACTTAACCTCTTTTGGGATATTTTATAATGACAGGAATATCTGGAACAAAAAGGCGAAAGCATTAGTTGTTGCCTCGGTCACTGTGACATGGACCGACGTTTTTGTCAACGAAACAATTTTGATGCATTTTATCGCATTGAATGGATGAGAAAACACGAGAGGAAACTGTTTATACCGGTCGAAATTTTGCGGCTGTGGTATGCAATCGGGAAACCTGGTTTCTCAACTACGATCATAAAATGCTGTTTTTGGACGAATATTGAGGAACATTTCCATTATAAAAAGCATCACCGTTTTCTAAAAACCTAATGTCTGTACTTCAGTTGTCCTTAATTATTTTGGCGAAACATGGCAAAGAACTGTAGGATATGCTGACTTCAGTGAAATGTTGGTCATTGAATTGCTTCATCTTTAATTTAATTTAATGTATTTTTTATGACCAGACACGAAGTCCATAGTATAAACACACACACTCTGCAAAACGCAGGTCGATAAAAACAGACAAAACAGAACGTAGTACAAGGCATTGGAGCCGGCGGAATCACAGGGTTACAGACACGTTTTGCAACTGCGGTTTCAAAAATTTTACACACACTTTTGTTCCTCCCTTTTCGTAAATAGTGAAAAATGTTTTCTAACTCTACAAGCAAAACCAACGTATGACAATTGTCACAAATCGTTTAACAATATTCGAGTTGCTTTAAAAAAGTGCAAGTGGAACTTAAGGTTCTCCACTAAACAACCAATTTCTTTATCTTTATCTCATAAAATTGATGTGGAGGACAAAATGTACTTCCTCAGCTAATTTAGGCAAATACGTACAGCCCTGGAAAATGTCCGGTCTTTAGCCCTTGCTTTCATTTTGTGAATACATGTGAACAACCAGCTGTATAAATCATTTTGTTGAACATAGAAGCGGAGCTAAACATAACGACAGAGTGAAATGAGAATCAGTATCGTTTTGTGCATGCATACCAAGCAACATGTCAATATTTTTGCTCCAAAATTACGTTTGATAAAAATACTATTCTTCAAAACTTTTTAACCGGGTTTGATGCAGATTAAAATTAGAAATGTTGTGAAAATTCTCGTATTGTAGATAGCTTTGAAAATGCTTTCTTTCCTCACTGTTATGGTTTCAAATGACGTAATTCAAACACACACTACATAAAATAATAATCAAGACAGAAATCAGAAAACTTTGACGAGTTTTAAACAAATCTAATTGTTATTTTGCCAATCGCTACAACTAAAGTGAGCAAAAGTTTGTAACAAAAGTAATATTCCTGTGCACTAATGCTTTTCAGAAAATGTGACTTGATTTACATTGCGAAAAAATCATGATTTGTAAGTATCTTTCACAAAAAACTGAGAAACCGCTGTAAGGTTTGGAAAGTTTATCGATAACAACGGAAACCTCAGTCAACGAATGCATAGTTTACTGCACACAGCATTTTTTCAAACACGTCTATGTACCAGAAGCTGCAAAATGTCAAAAAACTTCAAATCAACTCGTGTGACTTTTCATGCCTCAGGGACCAAATGCTGTTCAGGGATTTTCCGTCTTCCCGCAACTTGTTCGCTGAGGCACGTATAAAGCAGGAACGTTTCTGCGTTTCATTCACTCTGGTAAATAACGCTGACACATCGAGATGAATTCTCTTTTTTGGGGTCTTTCGGTTCTCATTGCATCGTGTGCTCATGGATTTCTCTTCGACAATCATGCTCGTAAGTGAAGCATTTTTTATTGGTATCACATTTCTTTGTGAAAAAAATTGAGTGATGGCAGATTTTCCAATTAAAATGCAGAGCGTTGTAATTTACGGGCGCTGATCGTTCGGCACATCGTCACCATACTGTAGCAATAATATATCTTTTTCAAAGTTATTTTCAAGCAGGGAAGAAACTTGGTTCCAACAAAAACTAATTTGTTGCGATCGATAAAAACTTGATCAAATGTCATAGAAATCATAGAATATTTGAACAAAAACTGATGACGTAATCGGCAAAATCTATACTCTGTGTGTAAGATCTTAGTGTCTGATCTTTTTTCTGGGTAAGGATTCTTTTCAACAAACAGATAAATCATATAATTGGAATTGGATTTTACGTATGTTATAGAATTTTGCACATATAACACTACGATAAGTTTTCAAAAACCTTAATTTTCCGAAAGGTATGGCCATTTACAGGTGAATGTGTCATTACACCGTGGACAAAATTTCGTTCTTGCAAACCATTCGCCAACGGAGTCTTTCTAGCAACGCGAAGAAGATTTGTTACTGAGGCTAAAAATGGTGGAAAACCTTGTCCAATTGGTATAATTCTAGAAGAACAGAAAAGTAAGCATAACTTCCTAAACTTGAAGTTTGTGTTCGAATGGAGTCCCACTCCTGCTAACGTATTTTTTTCTAGGCTGTGAGGAAGGCAGTGCTTTGGCTGAGGTGCTCAGGGCATCTTTGCCCATCCCTTCACCATCAACACTCCCCCCCAGCCCAGTCTACGTATCCGGAATCGGGCATCTTCCTCAAGAGCCAACATCATCCTGTAGCGTCTTAACTGATGTAAACGAAACGATAATAGCTTCTGGAAGTTGCGCAATGACGAGAAACGCACCCAATATTTCGACATATTGGACTGGCCAGAAGGTAACGCTTATGACGTATGTGGTCTCTGTTACTTTGTTTTCTTTCAATCCAACGCATCGCTTCATAAACTATTCTTTTGCTTTTACTAACGTTTGCAGAAATCATCTTTCAATCATGTCAAGAGAGATATACTATTTCTAATAGATGTTGAGAATCTTGTTGCAAGACAGCGAACACGGTTTGAGGTTGCCAAATCAGCTGTTGCGTCTTTGATATCAAGTAAGCACCACGAAGGATCATGTGTCGATAACGTCAAAGTAAATTGTGGCATTGGTGTTGTTATTCAATACGTTTGCTTTCAATAGTGGCATTTCGAGTGAATCCACATCTCATTTATTTTTTCTCTTCAGCTTTTTGTGGAAAAATAGAAATTCACCCACAAAATGTGCGTGTTTCTATGGCAACATATGGAAATGGGAAAATAGTCAATCATTTTCAGTTTAACGGTAATTACTCATTTTTGGGCGGAGCTATGAGAGAAGTTGAGCGAAGCAGGTACGTTTAAAATTTTTTGTTAGTGGTTGTGGGAAAGCGTGGTCCAGAGAGGCCGCAAGGTCACAATAGATTTATCAATCTCTAGAAAAGTATTGGCGAACCGTGGACACAAGTAGAATTTGTCTCCACATGCTTCATCAGGCTCAAGGAACATTTGTGAATGTCTTTCGTGAAAGATTTATTGTGAATTACAGGCGTAAGGCTTTTCATGATTGCATATCAAGGGTGGCAAGACTAACCTGTGACGTCACATCACTGTTTCCTTGCCGATAAATATGAAGTCAAACATTTCGTCTCCTGCGCTGGAATCCGACGAAGCTCCAGCAGTCGCCAAGGTTTTCAGAAGCGGAAAGCTCTAAATTCTGGAAAGGATTTTTTTTCGCTCCTCGCCAAATAATAGCGTTTGCTTATAATCAAAGAAATGGTAACAGTCGGTGGCAGGAATTTTTTTTTTCAGAAACCTCGCTATGTCTCGCAATACGAAGCACGCAGCAGAGAATTAAATATAAATTCTTGAGCTAAATATATATACAAATTTATATTTAGTTCAAGAATTTATGTTTAACTCGTAATATAAATTAAGTAAAATATAAATTCTTTAAAAAATAAATTCTTGAGCATTTAGACTCTTCCTTAATCAAATTTATGTCGAAAAACGTGTCCTTAAAATAAAATATTTTATGAAGGATAATTCACAGTTACAAGATACCAGCACATAATGGCACCACTAAAAAATTGAAAATCAGTTCGAAAAAGTTGTTTAAACCAATTACTTGCATTGCGTTTTAAATAGCTATCAAAGTCCTAGGCTAATTTTTAAATTTAAAGAAATACGTTTATTGTGAAACGATTGGAATTTCGCATTTCAACAATTTGTTTCAAGAAAGTTGAAAGAGTTCACTTGCAGAGCCAACAAGCTCCTGCGCTATCCATTGAACAAAAGACTACTGCCTCTCAGTGATGTCATCACAAAAGCCGCTCTGACGTCGTTTCAAGAGCGTAATGGAGCGCGAGTCCGAGACCCTCGGGTCCAGCCAACACTGGTTCTGATTTCTGACAGGTGGGGGTTAAATATATTCAGTCATTATGAGTTGCTTCAACAATTACTGTTGATACAGATTTTTTGGCTAGTATTTGTTTATGCGTTAAAGTGACGTTTTTTGCATAAAACCATGACTGTTGTTTATTTTACACAAGATGCAGTTTAAGTATAAGCCGAAACCACAATTGTAGCCGCTATCACCACAGACGTCCTAAGTGTAAACATTTTATAATTAGTTAACACATACTTTGTGGGGCAGTAATTCACTGAAATGGTTACTTGGAAGAACAGCTTTTGACAGAGAATAAAAATCACAAGTTTACGGCTCTAGTAGCAAATACACGTTGCAATTGAAAACCAAACTCTAGTGCTTAAAAACCTCCAAATTATAATCAATATACACTTCAATGCAAATAGGTTGACTAGCTTTCAAACGTTTTGTGTGCTGTTAAGACAATTTCGTACAATGCATCATTAAGAATTCATGTTAATGACTAGCTTTTAAAAGGTTTCCGTGTGTTGTAAAGACAATTTCGTACAATGCATCATTAACAATTCATGTTAAAGGAATCTTGTAAGTCCACAGAAGCGTTTCTCTGTGTTGGTACTGCATAAATTTGTCAAAGCTGCGTCATGAAGAATTTAATCAAGAAACCTATTCCTTGCATTCCACGATCTCCGTTTCCAATTATGGCTCATTTCGTCCTCAAACATACTCAACAACACTCAAGATTACAGGACAATCCATAGCCGTTATCGTTAGCAATGGGTTTTCAATTCACAATCATATAATCCACAACCACCCTTAAAATGCCGTTTGATCTTTAACAACAACTAAGTATAACACTGTAAAGCAAATTTTCACTAGTTCAGCTTTTAATTGAATTCAGTTTATGATATGTTTTCTATGCTCAAGCATCGAAAACCTCAGCAGTTTATGTTTCCTGTCATAATCCAGGTCGTTTTTGCCGCATGAACCTTGTGCATATAATTATTACACTGTTGAACAAAGTTCGACAAAATTCAAATGAGTATAACAGATGGTCTAGTTTAAATCCAGACGTCAAATTGTAGTGCAGCTCAATTTGTAACTGGTTCACGGAGTAACCGACAAGTTCGTTCATTTAAAATCATTTAAGTCTCAAAAGTTTTATTATTCTTCAGTAAGGCTTTGTTGCAACATGAAGCAAAAAAATATTGGAAATTAATAAGTGAAATTTTTCACCTGTTTTTCTTTTTGTTTTTGAGGTGTTTGCGATTGTTTAACCTCGGTTACGTTATTGTGCCAAGTTAAAAGCTTTTAATTTGCTATTTCCAAAAAGTAATTCCAATACAAGTATTTTCGTTTTGTAACGTCGTTCCTCCACATTGTCAATACATCAAGCGCGATGTCATCAAGAAGCTCGGATTGCTGGTGTGTGATGACATGATACAGAATCTTGTCAAGTTTCTTAAATAACTGAAATATTCGAATTTTATTTAAATATTTTAATTGAAATCCAGGAATGATAGAAACAACTGTACCGACTATGGAAATCTGCAGCACGCCAAGCACCTTCTTCAAACGAAGAATATTGATATCTTCAGTGTCAACGTTGCAAATCCACAAAATCAATGCAAAAAACATTTTTTTGTAAGTTTTGAAATTGCTCCGAAATGATGTAGCGTTTTAATTTCAAATATCTGCTTGCAATCACCTTTCAATTTGACTTTAAAACTTTACTTTACGACATGATTTACACAATATACTAATTGGTAGTAAGATTGGCGTAGAAAATTGGTTTAAATTTTAAAAGTAAGAAACTGTAGAAAGAACAGTGGAGCGTATAGCCACATTATTTAAATTGAGGTGTGACAAATATCTACGCCATCCAAAACATTTTGAGCTCACATACCCCATCTGTCTTCATAGATATCATTATCCATTTGGTGAACGTGGCATTTGCATCTACTTCATGTAGCAAATGGTTTCTGCTTGTGAGCCAACATACCAGGCTGCGTGCTGGTAAAAATATCATATCGAGGAACGCAGTTGGTAACTACGGAATCTTTGCTTAACCTGAAGTTAACTCTCACACAAAACATGCATTTCAGGATCTCGACACAGGAAAAAATTGTCTTCAACAGTTTTTCTTTCGAAGTTGGAAGCAGCTGAATGAAAGCTTTACCAAATATTTGATTGACCAAGGATGCTTTGGCTATGACCTGGGAAAACTTGGGATCAGCTGCAGAGATGATTTCTAAAACTGCCTGGTTTTGTTCAGAATTGTTTGTCAAAAAGGAAATAATCATTCGACATATTTGCGAAAAGTTTAACTAGCATGCTTTTGATTCATTGTATGGCATTCCCGTTTGAAAAAAAACTTTGAAATTTTGCGTAGCTTAAAGCTGCAAAAAAGAAAAATTGTGAAATACAGTATTGGCTTTGTTCTTTAAGGAAAGACTACAGCGATTTTTAGTTTGAACTTGTGTTTTGTTGGAATTCATTTGTTGATGACGTTCATCTGACAAAAGTGATAAAACGTGAAAACGAAAATTTAGATCTTGAGTTAAAACATTTTAGTGCTTAATAATCCCCCAGTATATTTCAAGTTTATCGCAACATTCAGATGGCACTTCTCAGCTAGTTATCAGGATATTTGTCAAGGTTAGTTCAGGACCATGATGTAAGCTCTATAATAAACACACGAAGCGAAAATCAAAGTCCCACCAACCAACGCTTGGCAGAAACAGAACTAACACAAAATGGCAGAAAAAATTACTGGTACATAGATGGGCTGCGCCCATGCACGTAAACAACAACATTGGGAAGTGATTGCATCTTCGGTACAAACAATTTACTAATATTACAAACCAGTGGCGGATACAGGCGTTTGGGAGGAGTCAAATAGGGAGTATCAGCAAGGTCTTCACTTGCTTAATACCGTGTATTATTTGATGGTGATACTTTTTGGATATCACACAAAAGTTATTAGGCTTAGGCTACATTTTCTCGGCCAAGTGGCTGTTTTTGTTGATCAAACTATGTTTTCTGTCATACAATCCCCATAGTAAGCGCTTTTTATCATAAATTCACGAAACTTTTGGAGCAGGTCCAAAAAGATGAACCCTATGTTTTACACGCTGTACAGAAGCTGAGAACATTCTTGATGTCCCATACAATCTATTTTATCTGCAATAAGTGCAAAATGGATATCCTGAGGCAACTGTGTCCAAACCGCGGACCAGTTAAAGGTTTGTGTGACCAATTAGCGTTTTCTTTGTTGCTTTTGTGCACACAATACACTCCAATGGCAACCTGTCCATATTTTGATAATCTCAAATTTGACATTTTTATGCAGTGGTCCTCAGTGCCACTTTATCACGTCTGTACTGCGTGCGTGCGTGCTCAGTGGTGGGGCAGTCCAAGGCAAAGCTGAAAAGGGGCTCGCTGATGACGTCATCATACTCAGCCAACCGTGATAAGACCTTTTGATCAAGCCTAGGAAGGGGATATGCAGGCTACCAAAGGATACGTTCCTGAGACTACGGGATGACTGACATAACAGAAAATGTAAAAGGGTATTAATGATACGCAACTTTAAAAATACTGAAAGTTGTGAAGACAAAGCTAGCAACACATGAAAGTTTAAGCGATAGCATCTGGCATCACCCCCCATTTCTCTAGTTCTACAGTTGCTGTTGGGGCCCCTTTGAAAGCGGAATCCTCACACATCACAGTTGCTATACTGCGAGCTCTTTTGACAGCGGGGTACTTACACATTACAGTTGCTATTTGGGGCCCCTTTGAAAGCAGAGTACTNGCACATTGCAGTTCTTGGTATGAGCCTTTTCAAAAGCAGAGTACTTACGTATTACCATTGCTGATAGGGGCCCCTTTGAAAGCACAGTACTTACTTATGATCTGTATCGGAGTATATCATGTGAGTGGATAATACGTTTTTCACCAAAAATGAAAAAAATTACACGCGTAACACCTCAAGGGGGGTCCTGAGGAAGTTCCTTGCTCGCCTTCCCTTAAACACAACACTGCATGCTGACGGATTTCCATGCGTCCATTTGCACATTAGTGTAAAAAGGATTTGTAGTCTTCTAGTTTCTTCCCCTGCTGTTCCATATTGGCAGCCAACAAGACACTGACAGCCCATTGTCTATAACAGGGGTCGGCAACCTTTCCCGAGTTTCGGGCCAAAAACAAACTCTACAAGGTATAATTTTCCACCAACAATTACGTTCCCTGTGTTGTTGATAAAACTTGGGAATTTAGGGAATTTTAATCAGATTAACTCCAGATTTTCACAGTTCATAATGAAAGCCCAAAATGCGACATACAGTACATTTATCGCCCAGTGCGGTTTCTCGTAAGTATGCCATACAAGAAGTTGCAAAGAGGGCAGATTCATAAAATATAATACCACTAGGCGAGCCATACAGTTACTACAGTTTGGTAAAGGGGCTACGGGCCGGATGCGGCCCGCGGGCCCCAGGCTGCCGACCCCTGGTCTACAACTTCCAGTATTATAGGCATACCATACGTCCCGTTTTAGCCGGGACAGTCCCGGTTTTAAAGGCTTTGTCCCGGCGTCCCGGTCAGTCAACCAAAATGTCCCGGTTAGTCATTCAGTCAGGTAGGATAGTCCCACANAGTGGCGTAGCGAGGCTAAGTGCCGCCCGGGGCCGGTCAATAAAGTGCCGCCATTTCCACACCTCAAATTTGCTTACAATAATTTAAAATGTATAAAGATTAACGTTAACTCTGTCAACACTTGCACGGGGCCCTCTTAAGATCCGGGAACCATTTAGATAAAATAGGTGAAATAGATCTAAAACCTGCTCTTGCTGAGAAGCGCTGGTTTGCAACTTTAATAATGATCTGTAAACTTGGTCTAGTTCAGGTGCGTGCATAACTCTTGTGATGCCCATGCCCCCGTTCAATTGCTTCATTGTATGCCCCCTAGCAAATTCTAATATTGAGGAATGTAAAAATACAAGCACAGCAAAAATACCTGCCCAAACCCTTGCCACGTGCAAAAGCACTAGGCCTACGCCACAAAAACTTAACCTCAAGTGAGAATAAAAAAGCGCTAAGTTGTCGGAGTCTCGTACCACGTTACTTAACATTAGCAAGGCACTTGAACGATGGGAAAATAATTTTGCACGGCACTTTTGACGAGAAAAAAAGTGAAATACATTGCTGATGCTGGAGCTCTGCTTAAAAGAACATGGTACATTTTGAACGGTATCGTAATTCCTTGGCGCCGAAGTGTTTTAATAGCTCCGAGAGATGTTCATTCTGACAAGTTTTCTGTATTATTTTGATCTTTTTTACAACAGTTGCAAGCGAAGAATCAATCTATGATTGCATTATTGCAAACTCTGCAATAGGCTTTTCTTGAATCAGCGAATAGGCAGTAGTTAGTACCAAGCCAAATTTCCAATTCTGAATCTTGCAAGCATACATGTCGAAGCTTTTGACAATACTGTGTTGCTTTGGCTTGCTAAGGAGTTGTTTTTACCAGACATTACTACTTACCGCCACCGGCGCAACTGAACCAGTTGGACATTTCATATGTGTTGCGGGTTAAAAACATATCCTACAAATGTAATCTTTTAAGTTAACGCGCTCACTAAGCACGTGACAGAAGCAAATCATTTAAAGCTTCACCAAGCCATCTAATTACTTATTATTACGACGAAATTATCTGCTTGAAGCAGTTTCGTTGCGTCATAATAAAAATTCCAAATGATTGAAGGCAGCTGGTTGTGCCTGGTCCTGGTTTTGCCCAATCTAAAGCATTTTGAAGAAAGTAAATTATTTTATGATGGAAAAAATGTAAGGTTTTCATCTCCAAAAACTGTTGAAACATTTTTTGCCAGGAATTTGTTACCTGCTAAACCTGCCAAACGTTTTTCAAAATACTGGAAAATCAGCTCACTGCTAGATTGAAAATTTTACAGCTAACAGTGAGAAAATCCTGCTAGATTTGGCAGCGAATCAGCTAAAATGGCAACTCTGCTATCTCACTTCAAGAACGTCATTTTCCGACACCATTACGTTATACAGAAAAACAGCAGTTGTATTGAAACTGAGCAAAGCTAACTTTTCAGGGTTCTTCATTTCAACCGCCAAAATTAATATTGATAAGCCCACCTAATGACTAGGCTACAGCTTGTGACACTCATCGAAAATATCCCACCGAACATTAAAATAAAGCATGACGCAATCCAAGAAATATTTGTTGACAATGCCTAGTTGTCAGGTGATGTAATGATGTGCCGTTGGAGTGTTGCTAAGGATCGAACGATAGCAGAAAAAATATTGAGCTATAGCCTTGACTATTTACCGTGATTTCATGCAGGGCCTTTCGTATTAGATTTTGAGTGGAGGGGCAATAAAACCTCGAACTACTGGATCAGTGACATTTGCCAGTCTGCGATCGAATGTCATCTCTTTGTTTTGTTCAAAGGATTTTTGACTTGGGTGAGGGAAGTGGCTATGGCTGGAGAGGAAGGTGGAGGGATTGGAGGAAAATTGCCCCCAAGTATGATGAAAAAGCCCTGATTTCAAAAGAAACATTGGGGCACTTTAACAAACTGGATTTGACCGATACCTTTGAGTAAAACTTCAATCAATTTGTTCACTCCACAGCCACATTTTCTATTTTTTAAGACTAGCCCACCAGTCTAGGGCTTCTAAAAACAAAAACTGAACAGTTAGAACTTTCAAAAAATTATTTGCTATAGAAATAATAATCAAGAAGAGTTGGAACTATCAGACTACTTTCAAAAATTAATTTTCAATCAACAAACTGCCGCCCCCCAAAAGGTTCTGCCCTGGGCCCGGAGACCCCAGGGCCCCTCCCTTGCCGTGCCATTGGTCCTACACTTGGTACACCAACTCGCACTGAGAGAATTTGTTCTATCTTCAACAACATGCGGCCTGATAACAGAAGCAGAATATGAAAGCACTTATCAGCAGTAAAATTTATACTGACTTTTCCTCGTGTGATTTTTACGAGAAAATAAAATCGAACGAAGACTTCTTGAAGAAAGTACTGTCTACTTGTCTACAGAAAAGTATGAATGGCCGAATATGTAAATTTACAAATGCTTAAACTTTGTTTTGTTTCTTAGTAAAATCCATTATTTTAGTTTTTCTTGGTGCCTCAACTATAGGAATCCAAATTGACTACATGCTCAGTAAGATATGAACCACATTTATCTGATAAGGCTTGTTCTTCTGAAGCGTCCCGGTTTTCAATCACAAAAATATGGTATGCCTTAGTATATACAAAACGCAAGCCTTTTTGCTTGTGAAATATCTGTCTATAAATACTTTTCAATTAGTCTCCGCAAAGTTTCGCCGTCGCATCAATCAGCAAATTTTTAATAGGAAATCGATTTCACGTGACTCTGCACACCCTCAGTCACGTGACTCTGCACACCCTCAATCACGTGACTCTACACCCTCAATCACGTGACTCTACACACCCTCAATCACGTGACTCTGCACACCCTCAATCCTGAAATCTATAAGCCATGTTTGTTTACGTGTGAAATGCTGAAGGATTGAACGTTAGTTCTTTAGTCACTGACTAATATTTCAGCTTTCTACTATTTTTTTCTGACCTTGGCCAAAAAATGACCTAATATTACTGGAATATACTGTCTATCGAAAGAAATCCTTTCCCAGCACAGAATCAGATACTAAAGATGTTACAGAATATATATTTCGCCATCTAAGTAGGCATCATCAGCTCTTATTCAAATAGAACTGGAGTATAATGTAAGATCAAATAAAGCAAATAAACTTAATAAACTGATAAAAGTTACACAGACTAATGAAATGACAGTAGACCCTATCTGTTTAAAAAAAATCTAGTAGGCCTACACAAAAATTACAGAATTAAGTCTTTCCAGTCATCCTGCCTCGTAGAGATTGTTCTGCCACACCGCAACAGCACAATCCAATGAATAGATGATTCTTGGACACGTGAAACGCTTTCAATTTGCAGCATGAGGTTAAAAATTTACTGACGAATCTATCCTCTCGAGTCCAGCTGCTGCTATTTTGCGGAAGTGGCTGCACTTATTGGTATCCACACTAAAATGCAGATCATTATTCTGCACTAGAAAACATATGCTATCACATGGCAACACCTCACCCTTACCCAGTAGCAAATAATAAACGATTGTGATGTCATAGACGGTAAATATATTGGATAGCCGTTGACATAGCAAAATACGATATGGCAAGGAGCACCTTCAGCTTTGGTTGAGGTGAAGCATGAATTGTTTGGAAAAGAACAGCAGTGTCCGTCGCGATTTATTCGGATCTTTGAATGACGACTTGGGTCTGCATTTTGACAGGTCGCCGGCCAACAATGAGCTTGATGACATTGCCAGCTCGGAAGATGCAATTCTTCGGTTTTCGATAGGTGAGTATCCATCAGTTGCAATATGTACTGCATCGTATCATTTAACGGAGGCTTGTTAAATTGCGCTGGTGAGTTGTTTATACAAGCGGAAACTACTTGATGAGATGAAGGAAACAGCGATTGTAGATGTCATGCTACTTGTATGTGGATAAAAATAATGCTGCTTGAACTTGACAAAAAATCAAAAATACTGTCTGCTGTCAGTTTCGCCTGGTGGTAAAACACAAGACTTGGTCAGACAGTCGCATGATAAATTTCCCAAAACATAATTTGCAAGCAAAGCTTTTTACTTGTGGCAGTTAAAAATACGGTTTAGTCCTTCCGGAGGTTTTTAATGCTATTTTGATTGATCCTTCCCGCTGTGCTGCAGAGGTGAAAAGCTCACCTTGTGGCTCGTTTTGCTGTGTAGCTCGAATAAGTTTTTGCAACATATTTAGTGTGAGGGCTTGTTTAATAGTAATTCAACTGTTTAGGTGAGTGTGGCAACATTTCAACCATTCTGTTGAGCCCGCAAAAACTATCAGAGGTGACTCGCGTTTATAGGTCTATTGATTTTGCTAATGCGGTTGTGGTCGTAGACTTGCTCATTCATCTTTTACAGCAACTGTGTTGGCGCGTCTTTGTGTAAATCGATAATGAATTCAGAGGCGGTTTCATGGGCGTCTGAAGGACCTTTTCTAGGCAGCGAAATAGTGAATTTTTTAGAGATGGCCAAAAGCATTTTTTCCAGGGCGGGCCAACAATGGTGAAATTCCATTTTGCCAACTTCGAAACTATTAGCAAAACGTAAATTTTCTACTAAAAATTAATACGAAAATCTAAAATTTCAAAATCCAGGGGACTTGACCCCCCAGCCCCCCTCCGACTACCATGGGTGGTTTGATGTTATTAAAAAGCAAGGAACAAATTTCTTAGCGGTTTTGCGATTAAGCGGTGAAGTGACGAAACCAGTTGTGAAAATTGCACAAACGCAAAGTCAGTGCATTAACAGCGGTGCTGTCCGGACCGTGGCGTCCGAGACCGAGGCGTAAACTTCGAGGCCAAGGTTTTGCCGAAAAGCTGAGACCTTCACCGTCCAGGATTTTCCTTGAATTTATCAAAAAAACATTGACACTTTCGAGCTTAGATTTCATAGAAATTCCTCCATTTTTTAACCTGTTTTTCTTTCCCTAACGATAAAACCAGCAGGCAGCAGGTTGGACTTCCTAGAGTTTTACCAATTTATTTTGATAAAGCATTCAACATATTAATTGGAATGAAGAATTCGAGGCCAAAGCCATCGAGAACGAGACGATAACCTTTTAGTAGAGAATGAAACTCATACAAAGGGGCTCGACCAGAGAGTTGATCGATTATTTATCTGTCTTCAGTTTACTTGCAAAACTCCTGCAAATTTTTCAATTATAGTACAATTACACAAAAACGAAAGTCTCAATTGTAAATTACCATTGTATGAAAATTACATTCAGTTCCATTTTGACCAATTGTGACTTATGCACTTTCTAAATCACGCGCACATCACATCTGAGATATTTTCGCTGCTGACATCACCAAAACTGCAACACGTTACATGGCAATTCAGATTTGTTGATGTATTTGTTCGACACCTGTGAAATTGTTGAAAGCAAACTGAAGTTGTAATTAGGTCGAAAATGTTAAAAATTTACAATTAAACAAAAGCAAAAGTCTCAACTATATCTATAATTACACGAAAAGAGGTAGGGGAAGGTGGGGTACAGTCGACACTTTTTTGTATTTTCAACCACTGCTACTGTATTTCAAGTCCAAACAAGCTCAAGATTTGTCACACAATAAAGCAAATCTATATACACAATATAATGCCAAAACATAAAAACAACGCCCTTCAGAAAAACGTTTACAATCAATTTAAAAAGGGTACTTTTTCTGTCGAGTGTGCTCCATGCATGGGGCACACTCGACATGAGCATGGGGCACACCTGATTGGTGAATAAAAAGTTGGGTTGCATGCATTCCATAATGTTCACGTGATATCCCATGTAAAGTAGGCACTTGCTGACTGCCTCTCCACTTTTTTCACATTCT
>JGI24159J19872_10006939_pt1 | contig 14806 bp, 9 predicted proteins | sample Ectturendosymbi4_FD_19872 | JGI IMG/M metagenome (IMG submission 19872) | reverse complement strand
AAGCCTTGTCAATTCAATGAAAATAGACTTTTTATTTGCCGACTTAAATCTGAAAACAATTGTTCAGGAAAAAAACGCCAGGTAATTGTACGTTTTATNAATGATACTTTAAAAATAAGCGGCATCAAGTTTTTAAATGTTGNGTTTTGGTTGTTGTTTGCCCCCCAATCAAAATATTTGGATACGCGCCTGCATCGAATATAGTTTTTATCGGTGCANTTGAAGCCAAGAATTGTGAAAAAAGCCCCCTGAACAACCAATATATGGTGGACACTGTGGGTGAACGNGCTTGCTTGTAAACTGAACATCTGCAACNTAAAACCGGCAAAAGGCAAGTATGTTCCGGAAATTGCTAGAAACGCTTTCACAAAGTGTTTATCATGACTTTTATTTACCTTTGAACTCTGCTTAGAGCTCTTTACATGGCTCAGGCTAAAAATCCCGCTTCGAGTATATGAATCTCAAGCAATGTTTTCAATGATAATTTCCTGAGTATTCGTGACTACATGAATGCTGGGGATTTCGTGAATGCGACTGTTGACTTTCACTGAGGCATTACATAGCATTAAGTCACACTTCCAGACGTGAGAAGTTGCAAAATATTTCCGAGTTGCTTCATGCTTGTCCGCAGTCATCAGCCGAACTTCGGCGGTTCGCGAGTTATATTTGTTCCTTTTCAACTCCCAAGTTTATTCGTCTTTCCTTAAAGGTTTTGAAACATAAGTATGTTTCATTTACTTTAATCTGTCAATTAGGGCAATATGCTTGGCCAACGAGGCCATGTAAACTTCAACAAGGTTCGAATAGAGTGGTAAAGATTTGCATTGAAACAACCTATAAGGTTGTTAGAATTCGAATTATCGAAGAAACAGTTGGATTTGGTTTGTTGATATGCCTTATTACCTAAAAGAAACCGGCAAAGGGTGTTCGACAAGAGCTTCCTTTGTTCTGTAAGCCTTTACTCTTCAAACCATCGACCCAGCGTGACGGGGTAAATCCTGACGATTTTCATCCCGCTTGGGCAATCCCCGAGGATTTTTCATTGACCCCCCATCCAGATCACTTCTCTTATTATTATTATAGCAAGCAAACAGTTTTGCTGCAAAACTGGTTGTTATGAAACGGTTTTACAGGTATGTAATGTGGACGTCGTTTTATTGTCTGCCTTTATTCCATATGGAATCGCAGATAATGCACAGTCTCAATAACTTGATTTACCGGTTTTCAATAACTTTCTCAATAACTTGATCACCCAAAATTAGCGTATTGTACTGCAATTTCCGCGCTGTATCATTATTATTTGTTTCGATTAGCAGTTTCTTTGATTTCGTCGAACGTTTCAGGTTGAATTTAACGCTGGAAGACTACCTGACAAAATCCTCATTCGCAATCAACTATTTCACGACAAACGGTGATCTGTGGCCTGAGGTCAATATCACAACAGGACAGATCAAACGATTCAGGTACCAGAACTCCGTGTGTTTGTAACTTTATCCAACCGTGGTTGCTGTCTAGAACTTTCAAAGTTTTTTTTTTTAGGGAGTTGTGTTAGGCAATTTCAAACCAGTCCATGTTTGCCACGGCCCTGCTTGCACGCTAAAAAGTGTTTTTGGTGCAGCAGACCTCAGCAGTCAATTTTGCAACTAAGCAACGCAGGTAAGTCAAAACAAGTAGTTGGCTTCCTACTATTTTAAGGGGCGGTAAGACTTGTGACAGCATTTTGACCGCAGCCAAAATGCAGGCAACTTTGTTCAGTCATGCGAGTCATTTTGCTTGAAGGATATATCCATATATTTGCGTTAGACCTTCTCTCTCTGTCATATCTCAATCTCTCCGGCTTGCGATCACTTTTGCGGCCCATACAAAGTCTATGTTGCCGGTTTACCAACTCTTGATTACACTAGTGTAGGAGGCGGGGTGCAGGTGATGCAACCGCATCCCCGAATGCTTTGATTTGGTGAAAATCCGGGCAAAATCAAATAAAATCCGGTCAAAATTCTCTAAAATCCAGGCAAAATCTCTGAGAACCTTGTAAAACTCCCTGTAAATGTGAGAAAAAATGGCGCCCAACAAGCTTTAATTTGAAATTAATCAAATAATGGTGCCCTCATTGCCATGAAGAGCTTTTATTTGGAGGTCATTTTTTTTGAAGTATTTTTCGGGCAGGTTTGGGAGAATCCGGGCAAAATTCCTTTGCACCCCCAAGAATTTTCCTGTTCCTACACCTATGCTTGATTAGGATCAAAGTACATTATACCGCGATCAAAGATGTAGTATTGCTCAAAGACAAGTGTAAAAATCATTTCGAGAAAAAGTGAGCAACGTAATGAATTGGGTTGGAATAAGAAACAATGGCAAACAATGAATAGGATTACACAACTGGGTTAAAAAAGACTACAATGATCGTACAGCACACTACTGTATTTGACCCTTTTAACAGCGTTATTTAGTAGGATTAAAAATGACAGAGTAGTGTGGTACGACTAAGAAAACAACCTTTTTTGCTAAAATTTTTGAAATCCAGGGGCCCATGTCCTCCCTGCTCTCCCTTTCGATGCCCATGGACTAAGGCACAATTTCTTTACATTTTCTCTAGTTATGCGGTTTCATTCCAAATCATCGACCGGTGTTTGAAACTTCAATCTAAATAGATGTGCTTGGGTGCTTTACTTTCATCTTTGAAAGATATTTTGCCAAGGCTGAGGTGGCTCTTTGGTCCTAATTGTGGGGTACATAAATGTACATAAATTTACACTGTGGCAACACCCTTACCATTCAGACTGTTTTCCGTGCATCATTTCTTTATTTTCCGAAGGCAGCAGCGCAGTTGGACCGGAGTCTGCAAAATCGTCGCTAGAGCGACTTCTCTGCAGCTTAGTTCAACTGACCGTTCGTTTCGATGAGAAAGTGTAGGCGTCATATTTTCGACTGCAAGTGATTCAACGAAAACAAACCTATGAGACGATAAAAAAAGTTCCCAGGGTTAAAGTACATCAGCGTTGACGCGGCTGCATTCAAAAGCCATTGTTGTCACACAAAATGTAGTCTGAGGAAAGCATTTTTCGAAACCGTTCCTGAAAATTGCAATTGCATTCTTTGAGTGAAGTTCCGAAATGATTTGTTTCTCAGATCAAACGCAAAAGCGGGTCAATTGCTTCCCGTTGGCAAATATGTAGCGTATCTGCATTACACTTTATAGAACTATGTGGTTGCCAAATATATGAATGTACAGCTATGCTGTATGCCTGGTATCAGACTTATATAAGATGTTACCGTTTGCGCTAGTCAACCTCTTCAAAGAATTTATAACAACGGTTACTTTATTGGACAACACAAAAGTATGTTGTGGCTACGTTAGTTTCACTCGAACGAATTTTGTATTCATCCGACCCTGGAAAATATCTGTGACCCTCTCGTTCGAAATAATATTGAAATAATATCGTTGAGCTTTGCTTGAAGCCTCCCTGACTTTAGATAAGTAATTTATACGAAACACTTCCCGTTCAAAAACTTTCCATGTTGTACAGCGCGTAAGAGCTCGCGCTCTTCTAGAAATTTATTGACTGCCCCATGGGGAGGCATGTCCCCCCGTTAGAACCACTGTTATAGACTGTTTTTACCTGTTCGAGCATACGTCTTCGCAGACAGGAAAGCCTCGTTTGTTATGTCATTTGTGATCGTTGGTAAGGAGGTGAAAATGTCAGCTTGCGTGATTAACTGCGAAAACTCATTGTGACGCAGAATGGTGAATGCCGGCGGCAGTGCTGCCCTGGAATTGATGCTCACTGACAGCAGTGGCCAATCTACCAGCGGATGCGAGGTTCGGGAGATCGCCATCGACGGAGTTTATTTGGATGAAGCGGTCCCGCCAACACTCGGAAAAACTTTCTTGGTTCCATCGGCAAGAACCGAATGGCTGGTCGTGTGTAACGCACCGGGAACTTATCAGGTATGCTTGACTTGAAATACGAGAATAATTACTGTACTTTACATTTATTTCTAAGGTCACTATTGAGTGCACTTAATCATCTGTGATAAATGACGTGTGGTTGGTTTACACCAGGAGTGAGGGAACCTGCGGCCCGCGTGAACATTTGATATGGCCCGAATCAGAATATTCATTACTTAAGTTAGAGTACAACATCGCGTGAAAACGAAAATCCATGATGAACCGGTACATAGTAAAGCAAGAGGTGTCACTCTTCCTCATATTTATATAAAGGCAGAATTTTAGGATGAAATATTGATTTCTGCGGCCCGCCAGGGATAATGCACAATTCGTGCAGCCCGTGATAGTAAATAGGTTCTCCACCCCTGGTTTACACAGTTTACGCGATGAGTCATTCAGGATTCGCGATCACACAGTTACACGTCCCGCAAAACTCAAGTAACAAGGTTTTTCACCACAAATGTGCAGTATTTTGATTGGCACGCTTTCAGTTTTCGAGCTAAGCCATGGCAATAAATATAGAAGCATCAAGACAGCTTTTTCTGAATCATTCTTTTGCCGTGGCCGAGAAGCAGCCAAACTAATAAGACTTGGGCTGGTACGTTTTCCGACTTGTTATGACTTTCTAGTTGACATTGTATTTTTGACAGACTCATCAAGGTAAGATAGCTGGAGAAAATATATAGAATCGCCATCACTTTTTTCAACCAAATAATATGAAAAGGCTATTTTCCTACGTTCAGTGTCTGAAATAAAATCCTTAAAATTACAGAACTCTGAATAAATAAGCTGTATCCGCATATAAGACACGTAGCCCAATAGTAGTAAAAAACGCGCGAAACCGATTACTGAAACAGGATCATGAGACTTAGACTGTTTATTTAGGTCAGTAGTTTTCAACCAGTGGGCATGGTCAAGTAGTGGGGCATGACGCTTTTTCGAATGAGCCACAGAGCTTGGCATCAATCAGAATGCAAGCAACATGAGACTTGTATAATGATGTCATTATGATCAAATAAGATAGACAGATAGCAAAAAAATTCGACCTGAACTTTAGGTTTGTGACAGAACTAATATGAGTCACCAGTTGTTGAAAAACTTTTTGTCATGCGTTTTTTTCAACTGACGTCATAAACGGCTTCTTTGTTATCGTATCAAGCTTTTTCCATCCTCATCGTCAGTTGACCTGTTGCGCCATACACGCCGCATCATACTACCGTCATGCATGTTCGCTTAGCGTACACTGTAAATGGACACTTACCGAGATTCGGTGACATTTTTTGCCTCTTGCTTGAAGGATTTTTTGCTAGTTTACGTTGTCATTATCGCACTCACCGGTTATAGTTTCAAACGCCGTTTAAACTCCCAGAAGTTTTTTCTTATTCAATGTTGGCCAAGCGACTAAAAATTCAAGAAGCAGCTCAGGCACTGTGAAGAAAACCTTACGCAAATGAAGCAGTCGTAAGCTTTGAAACTTATTTGTGTGACGAAAGCAACGAAAATTGTGTATTCATTTATCGGCCAAAGCACCATCCTCAATGGTTGTCAGACTCCACCTCTGAAGCTATCATCACGTCCAGACGAGAAGGATTACTGTAGTTAGCAAAGCTGAATGGGTTTCGTAATAAAGCGTGCATGACATCATAATCCGCTGCTATCACAAACTTAGTTCTTGCGAAGAAGTTTCAAAAAACAACCGACATTGCTGCTCGACACCCGCATTCGTTCTGATCCATTCTGTGAAGGACTGACCTTTATTGTCTTTCTGTTCCCAGTTTAATGGGATTACCGAACGCAAGCAGTTGTCGAGACCGTTTGTCTCTGAGGCTGGTAGAAAAATTTAAGGAAAATTTAAAACAGTACGCTCGGCTGCATTTGAAAACCGCATGTTTTTCATTTCTATTGCGTGCGGTGTTTTTGCATCCAGTTCTCAGCTCACAGAATTGTCTTGTCACCAACTATTTACGACGTAAGGTTTACCTTTTCAGCACATAGGTCGCGTATTAACGGCATTTGGTTTCCGTCGAAATAAATCCCAACTTATATTTGTTAATTTATTCCTATTTTGTGGACAAAACGTATGCCAGAATTTCACCTTAATCCCTGAAACGCTTTTGATTGTTGTCAGATACGTTCTGTCAACGACATGGCTGATGTGCGGTCGATGGCCAACACCCAGCGCTACAACGAAAAGTTGCTGATAATCAATGTCCACGGACCCAAAACCAGCGTCACCATCCCGGCCTCGCTTCCGGCCCGGGCCAGCTTCAACATGGATTTTCGCAACTTAACTCAGGACCAGGTTACCGGTCGATTTGTCATCGAGGTTGACCCCTCAGACAAAATGAACAGGGAAAGTTTCATCGGACCGGACCATTTTAAGTAAGAATGTGAGCTAATCAACTTTTTGACCCGTAAATTTTTGTTTGAAACCTGTTAAAATTTAAATTTTAAATTACCGCCTTTGCTTCAGTTCTTTTTCTATAAATCATTGTTTGAGATTTGCAAAAAAATTTTTACTATGAATAACGCTACATTTTTGCAATAACAACACTTCAACTCAAAAAACTAAAACGTCTTTCATTAAAAGTAAATTATGTGGTAAACTTTTAGAGGTATTTTATATGGAAAACAAGTTTTGAATTTCACCAGTACTGTGACTCTACCCAATTGTTTGGAAATTATCTTACAAGGGGATTTTCTTCACTGCCAAACATGAAATATACGTTCCGTAAGTTGTTTAGCACGACAGCTTTGCACAGTCGTCTCAAGATGCTGCGAAAATCCTTGCATTTTAATGTTAGCTGAGATCAGATTTGTTAATTGTCTGCTTGTTCACGTCATTTCATTAAGTGAACATGGATTCATATGCTGTTCCTTTCAACATCTAGATTCAAAATGGAGGAAGGAACAGTCCAGGAATGGTACTTTACAAACGCCAACACACACTCCGCCCATCCTATTCACATTCATGTCAATCATTTTCAGGTATGTAAAGCGAATATAAATGACAAACTATGTGAAATAACATAAAGGAATTACGAGGAATCGCAACGGCTTAGGATGCATAGGCGTCGTTAGCAAATGTTGATTGCCTTGGAGTTTATCAAAAAAACGATCGCGCAATAAAGTTTTCTTTAAGATTATATACGATAGCTTCATTACTGTAAACCAGGACAGCAACCAGCTGTAATTTCCAGGGGGGGAGGAAATGATTGTAACTTCTTGTTGTACCTAAAAACTACAAAATATTTGGCACTTTCAAAATGCCAATTGCCCGGTTGCCCCCACGGGAATAACGAGGTGTCAAGGGGGGCACAACTCCCTGGGCGCCGAATCATTATGTGGGCGCCCAATCACTATGGGAGGCGCCAAATGACTGGTGGCTAAGAACTTGTTTACAATTAGCGGTAAAATTTACAGGTTCAGATTTCAATTACTCTCATTTTACTGCTTCATACAATGGGATTGGCGGTAAAAAAAATTAGAATGNAGTTTTGAATTAAAGTTTCACATGTGGTTTTGACCACACTTGTTTTTCAACCAAGCTTCACTTGATAGCTTCTTTTTTTGACAATCTACTTGTTGGCTGAATGAGATTTCACACAGCCCCTAAATAGCACCAAAAGTTTCAGCTTAGAAATCTTTTTTCAAATATTTTTGAAACTTTCATTCAAATCAAAACAAGTTACGTGTTATAAAATCTTTTTTCGACAGGTTATCAGCTATAACAAGTACACCGGGCCTTACGCCACACACACGAATGGGGAACTTGTTTTTTTTGACCAGAACAGAACGAGATGCGAGGTTCAGATGGCAGGATACCAACGTGAGTGTTTTCGTGACTTTAACAGTTTCTCTTCAATCAGTGGCGTAGCTAGCCCAAAATTCTTTTGGGGCAACAAATTTGGGAGACGCACAAGTTTTTATTTTAGGCTAACAACAGTAGTTTGAGTGGGATACCGCCTCTCAAAGCACAAAATGACTAGATATTGTAAACATTTTTGGGAGAACATGGCCCCCTCGCCCCGCCGGCTACGCCTGTGTGTTCGGTCGGTCGTTTTGACTGTCGTGAGTTCGGGTTTCCCTTGATACTGTGTATAAGCATGACTGACATGATCACATTCCTGATGACATGGCATATGAGGTAGTTTCTTTCTCGTGATATATGAGGCACTTTTCTTTGACAGTTTTCTGATGATGTAACGCAACAATGATTTGCTATTCTTTGATGAAGTAACTGCTCAGGAACAGGAAAGTCAAAATTCTAGAGAGTGGACAACTACGGTTTCATTAAGGAATTGCTGGCATGTTCGCAATTGCCAAGTTACTTCCATGCTGGCAACGCAGGCTCGTAGCCATGGGGAGCGTTTGGTGACAGTACCTCCCAAAGTATTGTTCCCCCAAATTTTGTTTCACCCAGAAAATTTTGTATTAAAACATATAATAAAAACAAAAAATGTTGCCTCCCTAAAATACTAAAAATGTATTTTGCTCCGCAACCTTTAAAACCCGGGCTACGGGTATGTGGCAACGTCCCAGAATCTTGCACTATGCATTGTTTAACTTAAAAACGGCAACCACCCTCCTTTTTTAGCTTCAACACTACAACAAACTCTTGATGTGGCCTTATTAGTTTGTTGCTTAACTATCATGCAAAAATTATTGTACCAGGCTCGTTTCAATCAAAGTATTAGAGTGAAGCAACCTTAAGTCAATTGCAAAAGAAGCTGTTTTGAGGCTAACGCTTGAGCGTTCTACAATTTTGCAAACAAGCAAAGATAAAAAATAGAGGTTACAAAAATGCTTAAACTGGCTTGATTGATGCGATGACAATTTAAACATTACCACTTTTTGTTCGCTTTCAAGTATTTAGAAATGTCTTGCATTTTTAAAACTCCGCTCCAGCTTATGATCCAAAGGTGGCCAATTGCAGTTTTCAACTTCATTTTAGAAACGCTGACATTTCAAGTCTAATGCTGATCTTTTTAATAACTGATTTTTATTGGTTTCTATCGAGAGGTTCTGTCGAAATCTGCATAAGACTGTATTCTTTCAGTAAGGGGCGACAATTGGTCTAGGTGGCCGTGTATGGCCTGATCGACGTGTGACAACAAAAGCTGCGCTTAGGACACCATGGTCATTTTGACAAAAACAAATTTGATGCGTTGATTCATGTACGAGCAAGCTTGGAAATTGCGATGCATGAAGGAATGTGGTGAGGAGACAATCGGATTCGACACGCGTGACTGATGTTCAACGTCGGTCGTTGAACCTGTCGAAACGCTGCTGCCGCACCCTCGTTAGGGAAGGGATTTGACCTGATTTTGCGCTTAAAAGTTTGTGACGTTCCATTAGTCAGAAAAAGCGCGCAAGTAGTTGTCAGTCAACATGTCAAGAACCTTCTGCAAAGTCTGCTGGGAGGTAAACGTTTACATGCAATGTGGTTTGTATTGTGTAGCATATGTGAACGTTGCTATAATGTGTGAAAGAAATGTTTCTGCAAGCGCTGTGTGTCCAAACACTTTTCTGAGTGACGCTTGCGAAATCTAAAAGTCAATAGCAAATTACTTTGTCAAATTTTGTCATTTTGGTCAGAGTGAACTTCTGTGTCTATAAATCACAAAATCATCCTGAAAATAACAGATGTTCGTGTCTCAACGTAATTTACTTTTTTTGTATGTAAATCCGCAAGCTTCGGACACAATACGACACGGATCTCCAACAGACCGTCAATAAGGCTACTTGCAGAACTTCTGGATTTTTCGTGCCTTTTTCGTGCCTTTAGTGTTCGTACTTTTCGCTTTTTTGGGACATTCAGTTTGTTTCTGAAATAATAACATTTTTCATCATCCAAGGAATTACATTTTTAGGGTTCAATGAGCTTGCGAAAAATGGCTGAGTTGTTGAATCACCCTCTTGTGCGCCTAAAACGCCTCAGTAAGATTGGGTGGTATTGGGAGATTTTTTTAGTTAATCTGGGTATTGTAGCGACGGTGAACGTGTTTCCTGTAAACCTGAGCAGGGAGTCTTGAAATGGAAGTTAACAGCGAATAGCTCTGGAAAAAGTCAATTTTTTTGCTTTACAGATGAAGAAACAGGTATTGTTTGTATTGCCAAAAAGTTGGTTGAAAAGACTTTTACGATTTCAACAGATCATCACTTTCGACAAGAACCACAGAAAATATTTTTCTCCTGATACACATATCTGCGGCTTGTTGATACGTTTTTTGCTGAGCTTACACACTGAAACAATGTGATGTTCAGAAGTCTTGCAAAAGCATGTGTTCACTGGCATTACTTTATTCCAAATGAATTGCTACAAAACCGCCGACTTGAACAAAATCAGGTCGAAGTTTCATATACGTTAGTTTTCATCACAATCCACAAATATTGTTTACTTTAACATTTTTTAATTCATTACTTCATTTCATACGCAAAATCTTTTTCACAGCTACTTGGACCGGAAAACCAGTGAAAAATAATAATCCGGCTGAATACTTGGGCCACGAAACACTTTGGAAAAAAGGTGGTTCTGGAACCCTCGGATACTCGCGCCCTGGTGTCTTCAGAGATGTCATAAATGTACCCCCGATGTCCAATATTACGGNAAGTCCAACAAACCCAATTCACTTCAACAACTGTTTTATATGAGTGCGAAATTGGTGCTGAGATCCCTTATGCGTAGTATATTGTGTTATNAAATGTTGTGTATNTTCACAGAACATAATGCAATACGGTTTTCTGGTGTCCGCATTAAAAACCCACGATTCTCTCATTGTCAGCTGGGCTATTTTTTGTAAGTACACCAAATGCTACCTCTTCTAATTGACCCGTCTGTCTTGCAAACTTGGTGGCTTATAAACCAGCTTTTCATTTTTCATTAGACGCGCTTTTCAAACAAATTCAGTCAAATAGCGGAATTAAATGCCAAACGATTACGTTTACGGTTCACAATTGTCATACCTCGGTAAACACCGGCTTCATGCATCGGTTAAACCCTGCTTCTTGCTCAAATGGGTGACGAAGAACAGTATCTAAGATTTTTCTTATTATTTCGAATTTATAAACAATGCCAAATTTATGTGAGTTTTTATTGGGTGTTTTGGAATTTGATTGTGCAGTGTATCCATTTAACCCAATGTAAATCTTGACAGATCCGCTTCAAAGTCCACAAATACCTTGGAAGAGTAGTGCTGCATTGTCACTTGCTCGAACACGAAGATGAGGGAATGATGTTTACGGCGGAAATTGTGAAGAAAGGTGGTGTGAGGCTGCATTCTTTCTTCAATTAAAAGCAACAAAATATCTGTCTAAATGGCATCACCCTGGACTGCCTTTATGACAAAAGCAAATCACTCACGTTGATTGCCAGCTGCGACGTAAACAGCCATTATTGGTTCAAAGACTTTGATCCAACTCAATATAAATTAATTTGACGTAGTAGGAAGCAATTTACTCAACTCATGCAGAAAATTCATTTTAACTCATAGGTGTCAACTGTCAATAGAAATAGTCAGTTCCACTTCCCAATGGAACTTCCAATTTTAGTTTGCTTTTGCTGGTTTTCGATACTCCAGATTGGATGCTTTCGTCTCAATAACTTTTGCGACGAGTAACCAAATAAATTTAAAAATAGCATGCGTGGCAAGAAAATTTGAGTGACAACTTCTAAAAATTTGAGTGGCTCGCTGGAAGAAAATTCAAGGTGTATGATGTAAGAAATTTTGTGTGGGATGCTTCAAGAAAATTTAAGGGGCATGCTGAAAGAAATTTTGAGTGGCATGCTGCAAGAATATTTAAGGAGCATGTTGCGAGAAAATTTGAGCGGCATGCTTTAAGAAAGTTTGAGTGGCTTGCTGCAAGAAAATTTAAGGGGAATGTTGCAAGAAGCTTTAATAGCATGCTGCAGGAAAATTTAAGGAGGATGCATCAAGAAAATTTGAGTGGCATGCTTCAAGAAACTTTAAGTAGCGTGCTGCAAGAAAATTGACGTAGCATGCTGCAAAAATTTTAGTGGCCCTTTTCAAGAAAAATTAAGGAGCGTTCTGCATGAAAATGTAAAAGTATGCTACAGGATAATTTTAGCGGCATACTGTAACAACGTTTAGTGGCATATCTCAGGGGCGCTTGATTCGATATTAAGCTTAATTGACACAAAATGACAATTGAAACTCTAGGTTTGCTGCCAGCTTTCAATAAATCTGCCGACTTTGCTCTGCTTTCATGATTTTGGGATGATTTGCGCTAGTACGTACAGTATCTTTGTTCAAGTATAGGCTCCATGAAGGCGACACATTCAGCAAAAAATTGGATAGGAAAATGTTTTCGCATAACTCTACCTATCCTCAGTCCTCAAATTTTATCCAAATGGAATCGATTTCAAACAAAAAAATGTGCTGATTGATTCGTCTGCGTCGCCTTTGTGGAGACTAGTTCCTTGACATAAAATGAACATGACGATAATTGAACCCTCAGTCAAAACATGATACCTTCCGGTCAGCGTCGGTGGTTAAGTTGAAAAATCGGCAGCAAACTGACAACTAAGTCGCCAGATGAAAAAGTAGGGAAAGGTCTTTACCCTTCAAGAGAAGTGGGGAAAAACACTTTCTCGCGTTCCTCCGACAGCTTTACTGATAACTGCTTACCTACCTTGCTGCTGACCTTTTGAGACTCTGCTATTGACCAGTTTGAATTTGGGGAATATACCTGATTTCCATTTTTCATTCAGGAAGCGACCTCAAAGCTTTTACTAAATCCGGAAGTGGATATCCGGGGCAATGCAAGAAAAGTGACCCTTATCCGTTCAATCAAGCTCAAACATCGGTAGGGATTGGAGATCCATCTGCCACCACTATGGGTCCAGAATCTACCAGTGGTGTAAAAAGATGGCATCAAACCAAGTAAATGCTGTTTGTATTTCAGTTTCATTCACCACGAGAAGCAGAATGGTGCTTTGCGGGCAAAACTCGCGCGAGACAAGTGTCGAGTGCGAACATGAAATATATTTCAACAGGATTTTGAAATATATCGAAAACAATCATACCAGCTAAACTGAAACCTCGGTATCTAGGTTTTATTCTCGCGTACAACTATGAAATCAGTTTGTTGGAAGTAAGATAAGAGTGGCCGAAGTTACTTATATTGCGAGAATCAAGTGCAACAATCCACACGTTCAGGATGTTGCAAAAATCTGTTCAAAACAAAAGTATATTGCTATGTTCTTCCAAAATGTTTACCCAAGAACAAATGCAAGTGGTATTGAAACGTAGTGCTTTGCGCTGCATTTGAACTACGACAATTTGGTTTACTGATCCAACAAAGCACAATCAATATGAACCTAGTTGCTAGTCAGAAAAAGTTTGTTCTACTTCGCGCGTGTGTTAGAAGAATATGTTTGAAACTGTCATGATACATTTTAACCTGATGCCTGAATAAGTGATTTGTTTGTTAAATATATACGGTAATTCAACCACAAGCACAAGTGCGATATGCTTGTGGAATTACGGTTTTAAACCCAGCACTTCCATTGTTTGATTTTATTGCAGGTTCCTTGCACTTGTCTCATTGCTCATGACTGCTCGCAGTATTGCCTGAATCGATGATTCGAGCGAGAACTTTCAAGTTCTTTTCAATCATTATCCCATTTATCAAAAGTGTGTTAACCATGTAAAGCGCGTTCTGCAGCAAGCATTGATTTTAACTTCTGAAGTCCGTATACGTTGGAGCCAGCGTGCTGCCGCGTGTCATTATCACCACTTTAACCTGATGTACATTTCTAGGTGAACAAATTGCTTCCTAAAAAATATCACTGAAAACTCTGGTATAAACAGAGATGCTTTTAAGCACTACGTTGCACCATTGAAAGCCTGATGTTTAAAGAAAATCACTCTGTGTTCGCTGCGGATGCTGCGTCTTCGGATTTTGTTTAATACTGCTGGATTTCGGTTGAGATTTGTTCTCTCTTACTGAGATTTGTTCTCCACTACATGATACCGATTTCGGCTTAGATTTGTTCTTTCCTGTTTTTTTCGACGACAGCCTGGGGCGTCTGGACATCCCTGGCTTAGTTCACACCCGTTTCTCAAATGTCATATGCGCTGTTACAATCCTTGCAAATAAAACTGCTTGTTTGTAGAGATCCAAGTTGGAGAGTTATACTGAGAAAGTTGGAGTTATAAAGAGTTATACTGAGGCCGTAAACAACAACGTTTCGTAAGGTGGCTTGTCAAAAGCAGGAAAGTAAGCTTAAGAACAAAATTAGGAAATCGATCTCAAGAAACCCCCTATCACTGCTAACAAAGTGCAGTGGTGTTTATGTAATGGACTAGGAGAGTGGCACAAACCCACGGTATGTCTATGTCTTGAAAGAACATAATTCGGGAGCATTTTTAAGGTATAGATTTTCGAATTAATTCTCTGTCACCGCGCTAAGAAGAAATTGGACACATAAGGTAAGATTTCCGATTGTTGTTGCGAATCAGAATGACCAGTGCTTCGCCAATGAAAAAAAGCAACAAAAAAATAAAGTAGCGTCGAATATTACTTCGTTTTACTCTTGCGATAATGAGACACGGAAGTGAAGGTCTTGCCTCAATTCAAACTATTTCTTGAGCTAGCAGTCTTGACTACCACGTTGTCCCCAGGCAACGCGAAGGCAGTCAGGCGTGAGGCTTACACCAATGCAATTTCCTGTGAGCCGGTTTCTCTACGAGCTGACGGACTGCGATTTTCCCTTGTTCTATATACATGTGCAACGTTCCCTCTTAGAGCTTGCTTAGTGTGCGCGGAATGGAAGGCCGTGTGAGCTCAAATCTCAAAGGTGGGGCTTGCGTCCGATTGAAAGCACGTATTTAC
>JGI24159J19872_10006938_pt1 | contig 14806 bp, 9 predicted proteins | sample Ectturendosymbi4_FD_19872 | JGI IMG/M metagenome (IMG submission 19872) | reverse complement strand
TCCAGATGTACAGCGCGCGAGGCCATGCAGGTAAAAACCACCACATAGCGTTTAACTGTATTTCTTCCTTGCTTGACGTTCAGAGGTCCCATGAGATCAACTCTGCTTTAACTTTGTCTTTGAAACATTTGGTCCTACCATAGGTGTTATTCAATCTTTCCCAAGCCATGCGATAACAATTATTGAACAGCGTTCGTAACCAAAAAAATTTAATTTTTTTTTCCATTTCTACTTTGTCAACAATGCAAACGTTTTTGAGTTTAAGGACTATAGTGTCTGTGGATTATATTGCATGTCTTTTTGCGCACTAACTGCATTTTTAATAAGACTTTGCTTGTCTGGTGTAACACTTTTCATCTCCTTCCAAGTACAACGTAGAAGGAATGACCATAGTGACGTTTCACGTATCACTCAACACATATTATGCTACTTTTAGTTCATCTTTTACTACAACAATTCAGAAGTGTCTCATAAAAATGGAGTTTCAAACATTTTTGTCGTCGTATGTCAATCACTTTAGTTCGTTATTTTCTCGTTTTTGACTAACAATAAAGCTGACTCACATTCTAGTTCGAAATTGGTCTTCCAACCCTCTGTGCTTTAAAAAGTGTTTTCTGAACGTAATCATTCTTTCACTGTGTTACGTTTGAAAATGCTGCATTTGAAAATCGTCTAGCATCATGTCACAACCGCAGGATACATTAGAAGACCCTGCTGTATTTCAGTTCCGAATAAACTGGTTCCGCGAAAGTAAGCATAACTTGGGGATAAAAAGCGCCAGCAATACTTTGCTGGTGTTGTGTGGCACTGAAACATTTAAGCTGAAAGTGTGCCTCGAAATCTGAATGAAACATTAAAACCAAGATAATAGGAACTCTCGTTTCGCTTTGTTGCACAGTTTTTGCGAATTATTGTAAATCAACAAATGTATACTGTTAGAAATGAATTACAAACCTCTACTGGTGAACTATCAGCTTGCTGAAAAAAAGTAGAAGAAAACCTACGTTTTGGAACTAAAGATTTTACAGCATACGCATTATGGTAAGTAAGTTCACATTTTTGCTAGTAGTGATGAAACTAGCATTAGAAATAAACGCTTCAGTTATTTTGCAAGTAAGTTTTAAAGCAGAAATTTCTAGAAATAGTTTTTGCTTATCATATATGGCAGCTAATTTCTTGTGAGGTCTTACTTTACGGCTGTCTTTTTGATGATGCACTGTGAGAACTTTATTTTCAGACTCAAAATCAGTGGAATTAATTACTTTAGTGTAATCGGCTTCCTACGTTTTGATTACTAGCATGCAAAACATTACAAATCAAAGCAATGATAACGACCCGTACCACTACGCAAAATATAATATGCCATCTAGTACAAATCTCAATTTATAATTTCAGTTCTCTTGCTTGTTACTTCACATTGCAGTTGATGCTTTCGACGCTCCAAAAGCCATTATGAGGTTTGGTTTTACTAAAACTCTTTCGTGGATAGGAAACCAATCGCTGAACCCACAGCAGCGGCGGCTAAGGTTACCGGGGAGGAACCAGAAATGGTCCCAACCGTACATCCTGCTACACATCCTGCTGCTGAACGCTTCCAGGCAAATTCAAACCTTTTAGCTTGGTTTGTTTGTTCAAACGCTGTGAAGCATTTTTCTAGCTGTGGTCGAACGTTGTTGAGAAATAGTTGCTTGGCGTTTGTAGAAACATTTGATTCATCTTTCACTTTCTTAACAATCCCATCCATAACTTCATCATGTTTTCTTTTCAGAGAACGTTTTTTCACGTAACCACCTTTCGTAACCTGCGGTAAATCAGTCGCTTCTCAGATGACAACTTTATCAAATCACGTGACCTACCGAGCATAATTTTTACTTGTGTTATTGGGAATAAGGAAGTGAAATAGCAAACCTATGCAGAGGAAAAGTTATTTCATTCCTGGAAATACACCAATATTTGTACGTCTGTCTAAATTCGCACGTTAGGTGATAAACATCAGAAAACGACGATCTCTACCGCTTGCTACATTTCATACGTGTACACTTTTAACATTTGAGGTATGCAAAGCCAACTATTTAACTCAGGCAGTGAGGAAATGCTACATATTAACGGGACGTAAAGGGATGTTTTGCCGACTATAATTATCGCTTTGTGACAGAAAGAGGCGACTAACCTGTAGAAGAGAAACCTTGCTTTTTACAAGGTTTCAGCTATTCCTTTGAGAGTAAAATGTAAAGTCACACAAAAATTAAGCACCTGGTGAGAATGTTATTGCTGAAGGTGCAACAGCCTTCCGGAACGATTGCAGTTAGAGGGAGGAAAGTGCGATTGAAATTTCATTACAAACCTTGAAGAATTCGATACCAAAAAAGAGTTGAAGAATTCTAGTCTATGCACTGCATGAACAAGTTTAATAGATGATTAAAATAGTAACACAAAATAGTGTTTCTGGGTCAAAAAAGTGTTTCATGAATATTGCGCAACAACAGAAATCACCTCCTTCATTCTTATATCGTAAGTTTCCTTGGCTATTTGAAGCATTTCCGTTTTTTTCTGGTGTGTTTCCTGTGATAGCAATACAAAGAAAAAATTTAGTTGATATGAAAAATCAAACAATTTTCGCAATGTCGTCCAAATGAGGAAACCTTTATATACGGTTTAACAATGGCACGTTCTCGAAAATCTCATAAGTCTTTAACAATAAAAAAACAAAATGTGGTGCACCAATGCGGGGCAGAAAAATTTCTCTTGTAGTAAAAAAAATTATTGTTCTTATTCAAAAAGTGAATTGTTGCCCATTTGGTTTTTGGGAAAAGAATTATAAAAAAAAATTGCCGCACTAATATTTCCTCTCCCGAAAGCCTATAGTTGCCAATTGAGATTCTATATGCAGTTTGCACTACCACACATTGTTTAAAATTTTTGTTCATGTCAAAAAGGATTATTAAAAAATTGCAACCATAACATTTTTCTCTGCATAAAACCAATAGATACCATTAGATATTTAAATGCAGTTTGTGCTTTGACATGCAGAGTAAAACAAAACACATATTGCAGTATTTGAAAAAATTTAGGAAAGTGTAAAAAGCTTGATGTTGCAAGATTTACTACAGTTGTTATTGTTACCATCAATAAAGTTCCAAGTTGAAGCACACCAGCAATTTTAAGCGCACAAACTCTCTATCCTTGCTTTTGTGGACAAGCCCTCAGTAAAAACGTTACACTACTTGTGAAAAAGAAATATTGAAGATATATACACTGTCTCTATCTAGTTTTGCATACCTACCGTGGTTTGTGACGCCTAAGTTATCTGACGTGACACCGACACGTGTGCTTGCTTTACTGCGTTGGCTACATAGCAAATATGCACGAGAAATATAGACAAGTGAGTTAAATACTCATGTATGCTAAACTGAACTTCTTTCTTTGTGTTACATGCATGTCGTTTTTGGTCTATTTGCTATCTTTTCCATCATGCCCCGCGTGTTGGTAAACCGGGTTGGATACATGGCTTAACGCATCTACGTTTATTTACAGAAATGATGACAAAGATGGGTCCTGGCATCGATTGCATCCATATGCTATTTTCAGCATGCGATTTTGTTGTAGAATGTTTATTATAATTTGTTTATAGTCACTTACCCACAATCAATGATCTTTCAAAGTTTTTTCTGTGATTGTGCTATAATTTTGCCTTTTTCTATTTTTGATTTTTGTATTTTAGTAATTGTTTTATAAAAACTGTTACAACATTTTGATGGAGTGCTGCTCCATCAGATGGAGCCGAAAGTTATGTCTAAATGATTTCTTTGATAAACCGACCAATTTCAGACGAGTGACAAATCACTTACCACGTACATGGGGCGAATGATTTGCTTGTACTTGCTACTAATGTTTTCCTTGAGTTCGCCCAAAACTTTTTCAAAATCACGAAGAGGTTCATCTCTGATATCTTTGTATCTACTGGTAGCGAACTGGGCAAGCCTTTTGTGTCTTTCGTCCAAATCATTCACATTTGCAACAGACTCTTCTTCCTTTTCGAATACACGCAATTATTTCCACTGATGACCTCGTTGAAAATGCAGTTCTAACTGGACATTGCTTACCGTTTTCATTTTCGAGGTGTATTCGCTAAAAAGCAAGTCTTTATGCTTTCTAAAATTCTGCAAAAAATATTTTGAAACGTATGTTGATGAACGCAGGTGTATTAGCTGAGTCATATGAAACACTAAATCAATTAATCAGCCAGGTAACTTCTAACCAATATGTTTTTTATTTGCTTTCATATTAAAACATTTCAGGGAAAAACATTTGCTTTTTGTAAACTTGATGTATTATTTATCACTCATGAAGAAAACTGGAAAAGAACAACCCGAAAAATAGATACATGAAAAAACAGATATTCCATGAAAAAGATGTTTCATTGAGTGAATACAACTAAAGATTATACACTAACAACGTTTTCAAACATTGTTTCAAATTACCAGTTTTCGGTTGTTCACGTCCTCAAACGTGTCCAGCAGTTTCCTTATTTCAGTGGTAAGCTTCACGTGAAACTGGCGTTTCAAACTTTCGGGTAAGCTCTGAAGAATTTCACTGAAGTCTCTGCTGGCACGCTGTTGGCACTGCTGAAAAAACGTTTCCACGTTTTCTGTACAGACCGGTGCTTGGTAATATTCCTGTAAATGAAAATCAAGATTATCTCAGCACTCGTTGTGGAAGTTGAAATGATCTTAATATTGGTTAGTTAATTTCGCTTTTTAGTGTTTGTTCCAGGTGTAATTAAGAGTTCTAGATGTCCCTGGCTTGTTCGTATATCAGAGGCACAGGATTTTGCTTTTTGAGTAATTTTTAAGAAACATTTTACTATCCGCAAGCCACAATCGCTGAGTTTTATTATTTTGGTAAGCAGCCTACTGCGTTTTATTCCTTAAAACCTCCACCCGGAACTTTTACCCGAAAAACAGATAAATGCTTTTCAGTATTAAACAATTGTCATTGTTTGCAGACAAATGCAGCAGAAGATAAAAAGACTGAAAGCAATCTAGTGAAAGCATATCAAAGAGGTACTGGGAAGCATTAAACTTGAAATAAACTTTAGTCAGACCAGAATGATCTCACTAAAGCTCACTTCAATTTAAGAGGAGGTTCATAAACAATTTCCCAAAAGTGCCTATGTTTGGTTGAGCTTGCTTACCTTAGCTGAACTGAAAGTTCATCTAAAATAGATGATTAGGAAATAGACTGCTGTGCATTTCGTTGAAGTGTTTGTTTATCTTTTATATACAGTATTTTGCATGTATAATAAATACCTGTTGATATATCGGGAAGATATGCCTGTTGTTGTACTATGTGGTGCGTTCAATTTACTTGCCTACTCTTCTGCTAATAGAAAGAAATCTTTGATTTTACGCAACTGCATTGCGTCCGCCATGGTGGTTGTTTTATTGTTTTGTTTTTATTCTTAAGACGTCTTCAAATCTACACTAACACCCACCCCAAAACCTTAAGGTTTTTGAACACTTCAAATATGTCGATGGACGTTGGCATGAAGTTTCAGCGTCAAGTGTATAGAGAATAGTAAATCGCCTAGTTTCTTGATGAAATGCGCAAACAGAGCACAATAAACGTCTTGCTGGCATGTCTGTCGACAAAGACAACTGGAAACCCTTAATTTATCACATAAACAAAATTCTTTTAAAACACTCGTGGAAAATACAAAAATTGCAAACTTTTCAGCAACGTAATTTGATGTCTTCGTTTTTTCTTAGTTCATTACTCAGTTTTTAAAGAATGCAATATCGTTGTATTCCACCTGCTCTTTCGTTCACATACAACCGCTAAATTATCAATCTTTGACGTATTCTTCCTACCCTGTACCATCACCATTAGCAAAAAATGTTCAGCATTGCCAGCTACTGTTCCTCGTTTATACTATATCCATGGATTCTGTTGATTTTGGCCAGCTTCTGACTAATTTGGAAAACATTCCGCTGAAGGAAATGTAGTTGATATTTATCCAAAGCAACTTGTACAGCTAAATCGTTGCCACCTAGCAGCTTGAATGTATTTCGACTGCACTGACTCTAAAGTATGTGTTTCAAATCTTGAAGATTTTAAGCCTCTTTCCCATTCATTCACGCATACACTCCAAAGCACTTCAACCTTTGATTTATATGGCTGGGCAATACCTGTTGCTTTTGTTGCACTGGCTCACAAATTGTTTGCACTGTACTCAAACTGTGATAAGTTCTGTTGGACTCCACTTCTGTGTTATGCCCAATCACTTCTCTTCTGTGCAGTATAGACACAGGCCAAAGTATGATAATTTTGACCTATTTGGTAACACTCGAGACTGAGTACGTTGTGTTTTGTTATAATTCTTGTTGCAAGATCTTTTCAGCATTTCGTAGAAGAACAATTGAAACATTTGGTGTTGAAGTTCAATTGCATTAATTGACGTCTTTTTCTAACAAAAGAGGAAGCTGGCAAATTAGCAGAGGTTCTTTCTGCATCTGTGCCTCACTTAGAAACAATTTTTCAAATATCCTCGATTTTGTGTGAATCTTCGGCATTCGTTGTAATTCAGATCTTAAAACCTTCAAGATGTTTATAACTGTACTTACGATGTCCAATCGTTGTTTAACTTGACGAAGAACTTCTTCAAGTTTTTCTTGTCCGAAGAATTGTAATTTACCCTGCAAAAGCATGTTCAGACACAAAAAGAAATGACAGTAGGCGAATGAGCAAATTAAACCTTTCTGATGATACTATATCAGTTAAAACTGAGATGGTGTGTATCATTGATTTAAGGAACTAGACTCCACAAAATTGAAGGGTTTGACCTTTCACCAAAGGGTTAAAGGAAGGGAGTTCTTGTCACTGCTGAAAGAATCGCAAACATATTTCGCGCTATGAGTATTATTTTCGCGAAATAACAGTGAAGTCAGAATGTGTAATGCTTCGTTCAGCGGTGTTTACTAAATTTTGATCCGTGGGCTGTGGGCCCCTGTAATACGCGTAAAAGTGTGGAGCACACAACAGTTATAAGCGATTACGCGTTGAAAATGCTGGTATGACTTACGCCATACTGTCTAAGCAACAAGCGAGCATGTGAACTTCTAAATTGGGAGTTTACTTGCCTATGTCATCAAGAAAATCACTGATACTCACCATCTCAATTTTAATTGATATAGTAACATCAGGAAGCATCATCAACTGTCCCATTGTAGGTCGCAAACAGTATTTTTGCAAGTTTCAGCTTTAAAAATGACGTCTTACATGAGGACACGGATACACCAATCAAGAGAAAAAATGTTTAAACTCAGTGAAAGGTGTAGAAATGATTCAAGGAAATGCTAATCAACTGTGGAGGTATAAACATTTACGTCTTCCCAGCTCTTAACCACTTCTAAATGAACCTCTGCTGCTTTCGAATGTACCTAAGCCGAAGCTGTGCTTCTCATGAAGTCTCTCTCGCGGTGCGTTTGCCTCTCTTCGTAGAAACCGGTAAGTTTTGATATGCCTTCGTAGAAGTCTTGTTTGAGGGTCAAGTTACAAAGTGATAGCTTTCTTAATTCAAACATAGCAAACATGATGACGGTTTTACGCTTGCTCAGACACTTTTATTGTTCTTTAAGCTTACCGTTGTGCCTTTACTCCGAATTTTTCTGTGATGGTAGAATGCACATAGAGCGAAAATAAACAAAAACTACAAAATACCAGCCAACTGCATTTGAAAGAACACGTTTTCTCATGCCATCCTGACGGACGGGAATCAAATGCACTTCGATCTGTGTTCGAATCGAATAAAGTGTTTTTAAAGTTTGTACATCCAACTGCGCTTACACAATAGTGAGTTTGTGTGTTTTCTTTGTTTGCCAAACCATTATTTCCTACTTTTAGTCACCACACAAGTTGATTTTGTGTCATGCGTAGATAGTTTTTCGCTTTACAAAGCTGTTCGTACAACCACCTTCTGGTTTAGGGGTTCTTAACCTGGGATCCGTGAATCCCAAGGGGTCCGTGAATTTGGTTTAAAGGGTCCGTGAATGTGACTTAAAGGGTTAATAGGCTTTGATATTTTGAAAGAGTTAATAGGCTTTGCAGATATTTCAATACTACTACGATGATTAAAACCTAATATCGAATATTTCTTTCAACGTTTCTTCTTGAGGGGTCACAAACTTTTATTAGGATGGTCTAGGGGTCAGTAATCCACAAATGTTCAAGAAACGATGCTCTAGTTAGTTGCACAGCTTGTACTTTTTCCTTACCTTTTCATAAGCGTTACTCCTGCATCGCTTATTGTATTCCTTCTTGATAAAGTCAACCAATGTAGCTCTGTTTTTTTCAATGAAAGGTTTACTGCCTAGTTTTCTTTGACCGTCATACCACTTCATGGCATCTTCCAAAAACTTCTGATGAGCTTCACCTAAAACATCTTCGTCTGTATAGCCGTCTTGCGTAATCTGTGAAAATGGAAAAAACTCTTTGCCACCTACTAACTCTTACAGCTTTGATTTTCTTGAAATCTAACCTGACTTATTCCAGTGACGTAGATGTTCTTTGAATCCTCTGCTATTGTGAGCAAAAGTCCATTAGCTGTAGCCTAAAAAATTGCCAGCAGAAACTGAACAAGTGAAATTGAAAGTCATACTGACATTTGAAAACATTTTGCCAACGTTTTCTTATGTAGAAGATGATGTTTGTTTTCACATTTTAGCGAGGATTTTTTCTTTCCAGGAACTTTTGTTTTTTTCCATTTCGGCCAAAGCGGCGGTTGAACGAATTGATTAAATAAGAAAGGCTGGATGATCAGGAAATTTGCAATTTCTCTTTTTTTCTCCGAAATTGTGTTTAACAGTTGTGACAGCATTTATGGGCTTTCGAAAAAATGTTGTTTACTTTGCAATAATTTACCAATTACAAAAGCTTTTATTATTTTAACGAATGCTATTCTGTAAAAATTGCTGAGCAGCTCATTTCATAGGTTTTGTTGGTAATATTCAGGCAGTTTTTGAATCTACAAATCAAAAGAGCTTGTAATTTTAACGTTTGTAAAGTAAGCAACACCGAAAATAAGTTGCAAATTCAATGAAACCTGCAGCAAACTTTCCACTTGCGGCGTAGTTCTATCCTTCATTGCATCAATGTAACTGAAAAAATAGTTGGAGAAGTCTTTCCCTTTCACAGTTTGTCCAAAAATGATTTTTGGCGTGAGCTTTTGTGGGTCGAATAGGTGCGAAGCAAGCTGATCAATAAAATCCAAAAACCGTTTGCCGACATCTGAGCATAAATCACTTCACTTAGCCCGGCAAATTTGTAAACGGCGCATCGGATAGCAGTATATCATAGAGGGTACACGTCAGATAAGTCTATCCCAAGCAATGCTATGTTTCTTATGTTTAACATACCTTTCAGTTTTCTCGCCTCGCCTTCTCGTACTGTTTCACTGGGGCTGGGCATCAGAAAGCAATCAGTAGATTCAAATGTGTCTCGGATACGTTTGCGGACTGAATAGATGTTGCGATTGTCATCAGGATGCTGAGCATGAAGTATTGTTTCCAAATAACTTTTCCCTCCTTCCACTCCAAACTGATAGTCATTTTTATGAGGCCAATCCCGAACAAGGAATAGAAGTTTCTAATGCATGTTATTACTGATAAGCGATTGNTATAAATGTCAAGAAAGATACGGTTGTAAGTTATACAGCATTTCAATGCATTGTGTTTTTGTTTNAAACAAGTATTTCAACATACTGTAGATTCAGGTATTGATTCTCTGCTTAATTCAAAGCATAATGCAACGACTACCTTAAATCTTTGTTACATTTATTGCAAAAACTTTTTGACGTTTTTTGGAATTAAAAATCGCCAATTTTTCACTTACTTGAAATGCTTTTCTTTCCACTATCAAACTCGCAGTTGAAGGATCAGTTAGAGCCATTTTTCCATACTCAGCAAAGAGCTAAAAATATTTTGGAATGAAATTTCACGTAAGCACAAGATAGATTTCATTTGGCAGATTTATTTAAGATAAAGCAATACACATGCACGATAGTGACAAGAAAGATAACCTTGTTGAAATTGCATTTTGTGCTGCTTTTGCAAAACATAGTTAAACTTTCAGCAACTTTTTTATAATGACATCACTTCAACGTAACCTGCATCAACGTATAATGGGTTCTTTCAGATATTTTCTTTTGAGACAAACAAAATGGCTGTTTTTGTTTGCCAATGAACAGCTATGATGAATTTTTAAAAGCGGCTGATCAGCGTTTTTGTCAATAACTGAAAACATGACAAAAGCTGTTTGAGTGCATACAATGCAAAAATTGTTAAAGTGTTTCAAACAACTTTTTAAATCAGGTTTTTATGGCACTAACTACAGTTTTTATTTTTCATGGAAGCTGCTGGGTCTCACTTCAAGAACGTTTCTCATTTTGGTAAACAACCGTTTGGTGTGAGATTTTACGACTGTGTCGAGTAATTCCATATTCAGTACCTCGAGAAACTGCAGGTTGTCCTCTTGGATCTGATGAAGCACATTGTAGATTTGCGTTGAACTTATCAATGTGCTCAAAGCAAAGATCTGGGAAAACTCGTCAAGCTTGCCGTCGTGTTGGAAGATTCCTTGAGTATCCATTAAAAACACTGCCACCTTCAACACAGAAAAAAGTTAGGGTCGTTCTTGGCAAAGCTCCAGAATATGTATAAACGGAGAACCTCTCCATGCCGGGGAGTTGTTACGAAAAACGGCTCGCTCCAAATCCATACTCCCTGCGTGCAACCGGTTACCCCTGGTTTCCACTGAAAACTGTTTCCGATCTCTTCGTTTTCGTTCATTTGACCACTTGTATTCTATGTGAAAAAATAACACAAATTCCCATCTATGCTCGAAACGCGATCTGTCTAAAAGTGAATGTATATCAACAACATACTGGAACCCATCAATCGGGTGGTATCTCACATGAGGCCTGTCGCCAGAAGAACGTCATTAGGGGGGTTGTACGTTACTTGGGGGGGCTTCGTAGCATACAGTGAACAGTAAAATGACTTCATCGGGGAGACGAAAATTTGAGTTGGGGAGAATGATTATTGTATGTTTGGGAGTAGCCCGCCAATGCACTCCTTGGCGACGTGCGTTTCTCACATACCTTGCTTGATATCCATGATTGAAGATGTCGAAGAAGCAAATTTGACAAAAATGACTTTCCTTGTCGAAATGCACCAGAAATAGAAATTATGGCGACGGCTTTGTTAGCGACGTCATCTCGCTCAAAAATGTTATGAATATTTTGACGTTGCTCTTCGTGCTTTTCAGACGTAGGTGTGTTGGGGAGGAATGAGTGAAAAATCCTCACAGCTTGTCCGGCGTTGGAGTTGTGTTGCAGTTTCTCTGCTGTGAAATTACATGTAAACAGCAAAAACACGCCGAATCCACAGAGAGTGAGAGTGTGCACCAAGGTGTGCTCAAGGTTTTTTTTTCAGTATATACCCACTGCATATATTCAAGTGTCGGGCTTGGTTGAGCGATCTAGGACAGTTCGGCGACGCCAAATCTGCGACGGAACGTTCCGGCGATGGTGGTCGCAAATGTTTTACACGAAAAAAAGTGTGTTTTTGAAATACTTCAAAGGTTAGACTACAAAGGATGTTGCTTGATCAGTGTTTTTGTTGTCATCCTGAGGGCCAGGGGCCGATGCTGTTTCCCTTCCGCCGGAAGTTTGGAAGAGCTTAGTGCGACCGTGAAAATGTGCAAGGAAATATGGCTTGTGGCGTTTCTTTTTTCTGGCATGAAGCTTTTGTTAGTGATAACGTGATAATTACCCACTCCCAAGAAATTATCGCGTTATAGAATGTGCGATGAGAGGATTCTGCGAGTGGTCCAGGGATATGCCAATTATGGTGTGTCCATATATCTGGGCGGAATTGCCCAGAGTTCCTAAATGGACTAGTTCAATTTATAATATTTTTAACTGGTGTTTATGTGATTGTGAACGTGTAATGTGTGACTGTAATATGTAATGTGTCATTGTCAACGTCACGGGGTATGTAAAAAAAGTTAACATAAAAGTTGTAGTTGAAAATGCTCTTATCAAAGATTCTTACTGACTGATTTATCGCCAAAACATCTATCACCGAAACGGCGTCGCGGAACTGTCAAATTCCGTGGCTGAGAACCAAAGGATGATCTCATTTCAAGCCAATGGGGTGATTTCTTTGAAACGGAATCTTGTAACAATTGTTGAGATTTTCCTATGTCGTGTAACATCCGTTTTTCAATGAAGCACACCACACAAAATTTTCAAAAACATTTTTTAAAGTTTAACTCTAAAACGAAAATGAATTGGAAACAATTGATTATCACTATAAAGCTTGTGGCGTTTTAGCGGCAGCTGCAAAATAAGTATATTCAGGCCTAGGCAGGTTATTGGAAATTCTGAATAATTTTCAAAGAAAGAATGGCTTTTATCGTCATTGTTTTCAGTTGCAGCAGATCCTTAAAATACTAAAAGCTGGATGAGTTTCGAAACTGTGCAAAGATATTTGTTATTCTATGACAATGTTCTGCTTGATAACCATTGTAGCTTGTAAGTATATACGTAGGTAATTTCAAACTTTATGTCCGTATCGCATTTACTTATCCTGTTTCTAGGCTTTCTTGTTTCGGGTGAAGGGACCTGCTCACACGGTCCAAGCAAGCTTTATTCTTAGTGTTTTGTGCATTCGTACTGTAGAAGTGACAGCATGTGACTGTGTGACTTTTATTCTGATACCGTCCACAACATTTGAATTAAGAAAAGCTTACCTTTGCCAAAGGTGAAAAGCGATCTATGGGATGCACTCATTCTTTGCAGAAATGCTTTAGCAACTCGTTAGATTTTTTCAGTGTTTTTCAGAAAACAGCGTTGATTCCAAAAGGGAAAAGAGCAAATACCCTATAGGCTTGTGTATTAGTCTGATTTGGATACTGTTCATCACCTAGTCTACACGGATTAATGTGATAAAACAAAGCAAAATGCACTATATCTTACATAACCTGCAAATATAGTTCATTTTGAAAACCGCAAATTATTATCAATGAAACCATAATCGAACAGCATGTCGGTGAGGACAAAAACATGAAAATACTCAAGAACACCTTTTCATTCCATAGATTTTTCTAAAAATGAGATTGGGTTAATTTTCAGCTTGAAGATAGTCAAATGTGAAACACTCAATAAATTTGCAACAATTGAAAAGGAATTTTCCATTATCAGGCAGAAAACTGTTGCTTGTGTTTAACAATTTAAAAAAATATAACTATTATGATGTTACTTGCAAAATACAAGATTTTGGATCATGCAGGGTGTACCAATTCTTCAGGACCGGTTGGATAACAATTCATTCAAAATCAATCATTTTTTTTACTTTCAACGAAAACAATATGAATGTATTCCAACAGCAAGATGTTACGAATGCAAGCCAGATGAAAAACGTTACATGTACTTAAATCTATAACAAGCTGCGTGAAACCGGAGCATAACTTGAATACAATTTCTGACGTATACAAGTTCAAGGCAGAAAAACTATAAATTTTGGTCCTGAAACGATTTATACTTTTCCGGTGCATGGAACTACATTTTTATTCCGTAGCGTATTTCGAAGAGAGCTCGTAAGTTTGTTTGAATTACTTCTCATCATGGACAATTCAAATCATTGCCCGCACGATTATTATCTGCAATTGGCAATCACCAGAAATCAGAGTTTGCATCAACTCGAAGAAATCAACCCGAGGAGCCCGTTAATCCTTCAGTTGTTATGGAGGTCTAAAGATTTTAGCAGAATTGAAAGTTGTGGATGATGTACTGGCTTAGTCAGATTTCTTATCACATATCACATTGTATATGCTTTCCTAGATCTAGATCAGGGTTTCTCAACCGGGGCCCTCAGCCCCACTCGCGGTCTACGAAGCGGTTCTCTGGAGTCCACGAGCAGAGGTCTTTATCAAATAGCTCTGCCATGATATGGCAAACCCACCCCAAAAAAAATAGGTGCTTTTATTGATGACCAGAGGGCCACAAGTGTTGAAAGTCTTTGGAAGGCGGCCACAAATCATGAAAGTTTGAGAACCAGTGGTCTGGGTATACTTCCCTTTTTAAAAAAAATCATGCACTTAATCGTCTGCAAGAAAATGCCGTACAAGCCTTTGAAAATCGACATAATATTAGATAGAGAAGTACTGCAGAAAGTTAAGTAACCCACAGGATCTACTATAAAGTGATATTTAAATACATGACACACTTGACTTCTGATATTATATATAGGCATACTTTCTTTTCGTGACTGAAGACTGGGACGCTTCAGAACAATGAGCTTTGTCCAGGGGTGTAGTGCTGAAAAACAGGTGTGGGAACGCCGTTCCCACTCCACTACATCCCTCATTTAGGTTAAAGCCGAATTCCAGCATCATATGTCGCTCATATGCCCTCACAAACACACAAAAGGCTCCTTTAGTTCTCGCAATCCACTCAGGCAAGCTGTAACCTACTCCGCAACGGCCTGAAAACTTCATGACTAAATGCTCCTCTGAAGCCAGGATAGTAGAGTAACGATAGACGTAAACAATCAGACAAAACGTGAAGTACGCAAATACCATTGATGATGTTACAAACTGTAGTTACCTAATCATGCTACGGTGCTACACACGAGCGTGGGCGTCGGATGGATTTTGCCATGGGGGGGCACTAGGTGATTTTTCCAAAATTTTTCCAGGGGGGCCAAAAGTGGTGAAATTTGTTTTTTTCCACTCGAAATTAAGAAAA
>JGI24159J19872_10006937_pt1 | contig 14808 bp, 7 predicted proteins | sample Ectturendosymbi4_FD_19872 | JGI IMG/M metagenome (IMG submission 19872) | reverse complement strand
CATAGTTAAAGGCCACAAAGATGGCGGCAAGTAAATCAGTCACAGTTTACTGACGGGGAAACTAGTTTCGCGTTTTCCAACGCATCATCAGTCATTGGAAGCGTGCAATGAAGTTAATTTTTAGTTATTCCTTGTTCCAAACACAACTTCTTTGATGTTGGGACAGTTCGTCAATTCTTCCTTTCCTGTCTCATAGTTCTTTCAGTAAGTTTATTTTAGACGCTATAGAGCAGTGGTTCTTAACCCTTTCTCTGCCACGCCTCCCTTAAGCAATTGTCCTTTCTTTCAAGTCCCTCTGACTTTGAATATATGAATAGGACGGAACACTCTTTCGTTCAAAAACTTTCCGTGCTGCAGAACCTGTAAGGGTTCGCGCCCCTGGAATTTTCTTGACTTCCCCTCGGTTAAGAACCACTACTTTAGAGCCTGTGCGTTCTTTAAATTGTGGGCGTGAAAGTGTCGCAAGCGGGGCGCGAATATGGCAACGACGTGATGTTGGAAAATATTTATGCTTTGCTTTTATCATTCGCAAATTTATTATCATTTCGCTACAAACGCTATAATCAAAGCAAACATGAGAAAATCTAGAAAAAAATGGAATGTGAAGCCGATTTGCGATGACAACAAATCCTCGAATTTCAACAAATCCTCGAATTAGACTACCAGATTCCGAAAAAACGTGGCATTCTTCCTATTTAAGCAGGATAGTGGCAAATAAATTGTTGTCCTATTTTTTGTGTTCGATTTTCAGGTTAGGTGAGGCGCAAGTGCCAATGACTAACGCCAAAGGGGGCGCGAGTGAAAAAGTTTAGGAACCTCTGGTTTGGAGTATTTTTATCTCTGTTTCTACTTCGATAGGCTCCATAAACGGCCATAAACGCCATTCAACGGAGTGCCACAGATGTTTGGAGAGAAATTGCCCCAAGCTGCTCCATAGATCCGCCACTGTGTCTGTGAGGAATTTGCCCCGCTAGAACGGCGATTCGTGATTGATGGCGCGGCGCTGATTAGTGCTGATTAGAAGTTGACGTGTTACCGTTCTGAACTGTGATTCTCAGTCGTGAAGTGACGCTCAACTGACAAGTGGACTTTTGACTTTTATTTGTTCGTCGTTATTTATCGTTTCTTTACTTGTTTTATTCAGATGTGTTGAAGTTCCACTCATCAAAACCTAGCGTTAAACGCCTCAATAGGTCTGTTTCTATAACAGTGTCCATTATCCACAATGGGTATGTGTTCGCCATCGTTATGTCATATGTCCACCATCTGTGCTTTTTTTCCTGAAATGGCCACTCCCTTAAGAAGTCTGTGTCTCGTTACTGTAGTCAGAGTCGGCTTTAAATAAACTTGTATTTGAATGCATTTTGACACGTTACAGCAAACTGCAAGTTTTGCTTTTGCGAAGTGTTTAAAATTTGAGTGATGATGCTAAAGTTTGCATCTGTTTGTTTCTCTAATAGCAAACGTTCATTAAGGCTTCTATCATAAGTGACTTGTCCTGAAAATTGGTTTGACTTAATTTCTTTTTAAGGCATTTGAAGTACACAAGATGCATTTTTATGTGAATCTGAGTTGTTAGGAGGAAGATTTGTCAAGTGAAGAATTTGGCTTTTTCGGCGTTTTCATTTTGAATGTTTAGTCTTTATAAGAATTTAGTTGGCTATTTTTTGCCTTTTTTAAGGTTTGACTTTTTTTGATAAAATTAATCTGGCAACCTTACTGCAGGAATCACCATCGCGAAACAATCCAAAAAAGCTGTTGAGGATATTCTAGAACACAAGTACTGTTGGTGGAGCGTTAATCTGGGTGAGTTGAGTTACAGAGCTGCAAATTTCGCAGAATCTATAACCACAGCAGCTGATAAGGTTCACGGTACGATTAGAAACTTTGATCAACATCTTCAACGCGACAGCAGTTTACCGCTGCTGCCACATTGGGGTGATTCTGATCCAAACTTTTGTTGTTTTTAAAACTGGCAATATCAAAACAAATCTATTAGTGGCTTCTGGGGCAAAGGGGACCAAGAACATGCCAGAGCGTTGATTTCGAGTTTGCGGCGCTACTATTATCACCGACAATTTGTGTTTTCCAGATCAAATTCCGTGAAAACAAGATCTTTTGAAGGACATCCTTAAATTACTTTATTCACATTTTTCTACCTAACCAACAGCAGTGCTTTCCTTTTAACACCATTCCGTCATTGCGACGTAGGCATGCTTAAATTTCAGATACCGGCCTCAGTCAGAGCCGGAAATACAGAGCTGCTGTTCGTGTGGAGTGGTCGCATGTTTCATTCACGCACACCAACTGAACAGGCGAAGAAGTCGTTTGACTGCGCCACGAATCAATCAGTCTCCGCTGCTGCTAAAATCGTTTGAAGTTCCTTTGCGCAGCGACGCTTGACAAGTTCGGATTGCTCAGCTACGCAGTACACACCGAGCACAACTTACTTGCAACTGCACGTCGCTCTTCGGCGCCGTGGTGTATCACTTGAATGCTGCACGCCTTCAGTACACTAGACTAGATTAACATTTTCCTAACTGACAAAGAACCTTACTACAACGCTATATGATCCATTGTCGCATAAAGTTATGACAACCTATGTTTTCTGGGATACTGCAACGCTTGCGTTAACTCCCAACTGGTTTGGGACCATACTGTTTTTTAGGAAGCGTAAAATGGAAAAAATTCCCAGCAGATGCTGTTGAACCGACGTTAATCTTGAAAGTTGAACAAATACCGCAAATCCTGCTGCCGGTAGTAAATGCACGTAAAAACCGACTGCTGAGTGCTGAACATAGCACTTGGTAGACAATATAAATGAGCGATACTGAGGTTGTCAATAGGTTCCTTTTCAAAACAGACCTGTTCATATCACTACTCATAACAAACCACGTTGGTAACAGAACCGTTCATGACATACCTGTTAATAACAGACCATTATATAACAGACTTGTTCATAGCAGACCGGTTAATAACAGACCATTTCATAGCAGACCTGTTCATAACAGACCATTTTATAAAAAGCACGTTCATAACAGGCACGTTCATAACAGATAATTTCGTGATAAACCACTGTTATAACCAGGCCCATAACTAGCTTGGGACACCAGGGGTGGCGAAGAGCTTTTTGAGAGGGGCCAAGTTTTTTCAGGTATGTCCAATAGTCCCCGAAGACTCACGGGACAGTAGCACGTGTATTTGGCAAACAACTGCTACAGAAAAACATGAATTCAGGATCCTGCCGTATATCAGCTGTTGGACGTAACGAGGTTAGATGACGCCCGGGGCAAGAAGCGAGTTTGGCGCCCCCATGCTCGAACCTGAGGCCTTTCGGAAGCGAATGTACTGTATAGAAAAAAAGTACTTGTGACATTGTTGAGACTTTTCGGCACGCCCCGCAATCATTCGACGCCCCCGCAGTGATTTGTCGCCCCACAGTGATCCGGTGCCAGGGGAATTGTGCCGCCCTTGCCCCCTCGTTGCGCCCCAGCCTGATATTACTTTTCACGGTAACGCCAGAGCATTGTAGATTGATAGCTTTTTGTTACGCAACATACACTTCTCCCAGGTGCAGCAAATTCTACCTCCACCCGGACGACCCAAATGCTGAGTTCATCGCTGACACTCACTAATTCAAAGATGCGACAGTGATTATTTCCATCAAAACAGCAATGAATATTTTGGCACAACTACATGAATGTGCAGTATTAACGAGTCAGCGTTGCCTTGTATTAGCTACTGTTGTTCAGGCACTCAGTTTACAAAGCACTCGGTTTATATTATGACGTTCGAGTTCACCAACGCGCTTGCATAAGGTACACAAAAAACGAATTTCAGAACACGAATTTTTGTGCGTTAAATTTGACTTAAATAGTGTATTTTGACAGGTCCTTCATGTGTTGTGTATACAATGTGACACACTAAGGTGTTAATTTAGCTACCGTAACGTACAGTATGCTATACGGTTCACCAAACATACCCAGGTTACGACGAAAACTCGTTTGCCGTTACCAACCCTCTCAAGAACGGAACTCCGTCGTAAATCGAAGAACGCCTGTAATCGTTTTTAACGATCCACGACTGTAAAACCGGCGCACACAAATCTCCTTACCTCCTTTTCAATAGGCGCTTCGCAGAAACGCTTTTTTAATGTATCGCTGGCCGCTGCATAAAACAACAAATTGCAAAGTCCACAGTTAAGACGTTCTCGTGGCTAAGGAATGTAACGTGTTAGACAACAGTTTGCGCAGAACAAAAAATTGAAACCATTTAATTTTGTAAAAATCCAAAGAGTTCTGTTTAAAATGCATCAACACTGTTGTAGATAGAACAGCAGAAATTCTTACAACCTCCCTTCGACTTGACATGAAGCAAGCCATTAGGCATGAGGCTAAATAATCCCGTGTGTAGGTTATCAAACAAGAGGCAAGGGGACACCACAAAACTGTTCCTTTAGAAAATATCATATAACCGTATAAAATTTATAAACGCATATTTGTGTGCATAAACGTATGGCTTTATATGGGAAATCTGCACAAAAGTAAGCTAATGGAAGATTTAACCACAAAAATGAGGGAAGACGTTTTACCACAACCCCGGCGATCAGGTGACCAAATGAAATTGAATGCATTATTTATATATTTATCATACCTTTACCTTTATTTACAATTTGCAGGTGCTCCAACGTTACCTGACAAACGTTTTCACAGTACTTACGTGCATTATCTCTTCACTTGATTTTCTCCTTACAAAATACATGCCGTGGCAGCGCGTTCTCAAAAATGGGTTAACGACATTTTTTTCAATCCAAATATATGAAAGTTCTGAGAATTTTAACTCTGGTTCTTCTGGGTTAAACTCTTACACACATAGTCTCAGTACCCCGTTTTTTTTTTGTGTAAACAACATATTGATTACCAAACCAATTTGTTTAGACTGAGAATCTACCATAAAAACTCAGATGAACACCAAATGTGTTACTGCATCACAGGCAAGCTTACTCCCTTGGGTACCAACAACACAATCTAACTAGTCTAACAAGTCACGAAAGAGACTTCTGTTGCAATATGCTGGATAACGTAAGGGGAGTTAGTAGAATACGTTTACGTTTAGCGTAAAAAGAAACTGGTGCAATCGAGTTCCAGGTAAATAAGCAAACAAAATAACTTTGCTACCAAAATCTCCATAGTTCAATGCCTTGACATTCACACACAACCATGGCATTTATTTGTCAACTGGACCGCAAGCACATGCTGATATCGACGTATCAGAAAGCAGAATTGATATAAAAGAGTCGACTCAACATTAACCCATCATAGCCAGTTGTGCTTTAAAGGTAAACCGTTGATAAAGACGAAAATGTATTAAAAACGTGCATGTGTTTCGCCAGGCATCTTCAGAGAGGTAACAGGTTGGTGAACGACCAATATATGCCCCAGAAACGTTACCAGGGAAGTCTTCAATGGGTGCGTGTGCTTTACGTTTGTGCAGGGGAACTGCTAAATTCGACAAAAACTCAACTTATTTGCAGTGTTTCATATTTCAATTCGGGGGACTTGGAGTTTTGTTTGGGAGGGCTAAGCCCACCAACAGGGCCGGCGCTAGGTGGTTGGGACCCCCTGAACCTGGACGTTGGGGACCCTCCCAAACAAAGCTCAAGCGCATAGGCATGAGCTTTCACCTGTTCATTTTCTTCACCATGTTCTGCGTTCATTCGTTTTTATTTTTCTTTTCATCATGCTTATTTGATCTCCAACTGTTGTTTCTCGACACTTGTCAAAAAGTGATAAACGGGGTTGGTTGACCGGATGACCGCCACGGTCTTTCGCCAATCCTATAAGACACAGCGCCCCTCTCCGTTTACACTGATCAGCTATTATGCCATTGTGTTTTCATTTGCTCTAATTTTCGCGAATGGTTGATTTACTTAATGCGATGGCTTTTATGGTGCTTCTGCTTATTGGCTGAGTCATATGAAACAATAAACCATTACCATTACCCTCCAACATACCATACATTGCATTTAATACATAGTATTTACGTAAACAAAAACATCGATTTATTTTAACAAATGCTTATGAAAGCATTTTCTACAGCATCAACACAACGTATAAAGCAGACAGACTTAAACATTTGCTATGTTTCAAGCTAGGAAAATGAATTTTCCAAGGTTTCAAAAATGCAAATGTTTTTGTCAACTCAGTCATATCTCATATTTTAGCAGTTTCACTTTTAATAGACATCATTGCCAGATTTGTTAGCCTTTCATTAGTCCTGGTTGATCTGTGAAACATTTTGATTAGTCTCAACTTGCTGAAGCTCCGTTCAGTAGTATTTCGTACAGCAGTGATCGGCAAACTTTCATTAGAATGGCCCCAAGCCCCCTTTCTATGGGCATCCGCAATAATTTTTCTGGGAGGGGAAACATCGACATTTTGCTTATACTTTTCAGGTTGCTGACGATGCAGTGCAAACGCCGTACCCTTTCTACACAAAAAGAAATTGCTCCATTTTACGGCAATAGTCACAAAATTTCGCTTCGTTGGCAGCAATAGCCAGGTATATTGCGATAAGTTACCAAATAGACTATCTGCAGATTTTAAGCAGGGTACTTTTCTACAAAGCAAATTGCCATTGTCTTTAACAAAACCACAATTATGTCTTTATTTTATCCAGCAAGACTTGCCAGCATCACTTAGAAACATGAACTACAAACGTCTAAGATCTCGCCCAAAGCAACCAAACACCCTTTCAATAAATCCTTGCTTGTCTTTACTGACTTTTTCACGATGGACGCTCATCCATATAAACCGGACAAGCGTTCAGTCTCACACTAACAATGGATTTTTCAAACTTATCATGCTTCTTTTCACTCAGTAGGCCATAAAAGTGTGTGGCTATCTAGTATTAGAACTCACTGTCTCCCTGCATTATTTGCGTTCAACACTTGCATGCGGCAAAGTGAACACGGTGAAGATTCGTTGCCATGTTATTGTTACGCAATAAAGTCCAATAATAGAACAACCTGCACGCAAGTTTCGCAACTTGCCTCTACAGACAGGCAAAGCAGCGGACATGGGGTGAACTGCAAACTCATCACTGCACAACCCCAGGACAGTGAACTTGGTTCTTGTGCGCTGTGAGTATCATACAAATAAAATGTCAGTGCCGTACGCAGAAAATTTTCTCGACCTAGCTTTGACGGAAATACTTACAAATGCTAAATTTTTGATACTTCATCCTGAAAGGAATCTATTCTGAAGAAAATTATGAAATTGTGTTTACACGGTTCATAAAAATGAGATACATTTAGCACAAAAGTTGTTAGATGCGCATATTATACGAAGTCGATTATAATCACTGTTCCATTTACTGGCGTCATGAAGTTTTGTGTTACCAAAAATTTTTGGTGGGGAAATACGCCTTTCGCTTCCCCTTGGTTACGCCCCTATTATTAACGCGTAACGCATGATTTTGCTTCTCTCTCAATTCCGCGTAACTGAAAGGAAAATTTTTCTTTTTACTGAATGAATCCTCAAATGCCTTGTGGCTTACGTGAACGTCTCCCTCAACGTGCAATCCATGCCGGGTGCTCATATGCCAAATCAAAATACATTCCTACAAGACAAGGTGATGTATCTCCTATTTCCTGTCGGTTTGCCTCTCACACCCTTGTCTTTGCACTCACTAGTTGCCGCATGTGGCACGAACTTTCCTCTCAAAACTGCCAAACTCACTACTGAAATTATTATGCGAGGCACGAGGGAATGCTGCAAATATTTCGTACACGGCCCAACAGATATTGCTAATGACCTACTACCTACGTTTACTTTTAGAATTTATTATTTTGCGTGTAGGAAAAAACTCATTAATCATTTCCGGTTGCGGAACAGGCAGGGGCGTAGCGAAGGGGATATGACGACAGAAAGCCTCGGGCGCCAAAAGTCCCAACAGTGTCTCAAGTACTTTATATAGTAAATTTACTCCCAAAAGACCTTATGTTACGAACACGGGGGCGGCAAACATGCTTCTTGCCCCGGGCGCCATCTAACCTCGGTACGCCCCTGGAAACAGGACCCGCTTAGCCAGAATCTACTTTAATTTTTTCAGCTTTGTGCAAATGACACGATGCACATGTTGCTGAAGTTTCGAGGTATCTTCTGTCAGGGATAACTAGAGCTCCGTCCCAGACATCCCTGATTCATGTGGAACTAACGACAGAGGGAAGTGTGCATCAGAGTCGAAAATAATGTCCATTTTTTCAAAGAACCATTTAACATGAAACAACCAAATGATGTTCATTGCGAGTTACCCTTACAAATGGGGGTCCGGGGCAATTACAATGTTCCCAGCCCCCACTTAATCCAACCCTGGCTACGAAATGGTGTTTTGTATACACCCTAAGACAGTGGTTCTTGGCCGAGGTGATGAAAAATTCTTAAAAACCGACCAATTCAACACTTAAAACCTAACAAAGGTTTTTAATGATGCCGCCAGCTTCCAGTTTGCCTGACAAAAGTGGCCGAACCGTTCAACCACGCGTGATAAAGGGTCGGAGAGTTGAAAGGGGGAGGTAATCACTGTTTTAGATCGCTCGAACACCATGATGTGACTGTCCCCCCAGAGCCTTGCAATGAACTGCCACATTTGCAGAAATGCATTTTATGGAAGTATTTTCTTGCCTCCCCTCAAAAGTCAAGCTAAACACGAAACGTAACCGGGGAATTCTTTCAAAATGGACGCGCAACTAAACACACTCTTCACCACGTACATTCTGCAATTAGGGTAAGTTTAATTGAAATTTCATTCACGCAGCAAACAAATATCCAACTCATGCGATTAGGTTGAAAAATAAAACTCGTGTTTAGATTGCAAGTGCGGAACGAGACGATAGGCCTAAGTTATAAAAGATGTCGGCAGTTCCGCTACACACAGACGAACGCATTGCACGCCTCACAATGATTTCCACTGTATTTTGGGCTGTGGAGAAACATCATGGAACGAGCGATATTATAACGAGAGAAGGTCCTTTGCATCGTACCAACGGATGGTGATGAGACAACACTGGTAAATTTTCTGGCGAAAAAAAGCAAGTCCGTTCCATTAGATGCGAGATTGTTATTGACAGAAGCTGAGAAGATAAAGGGATTTAGCACGAGAATTCCGTCATGTCCTCCTATACATGCGTTTGACGGGCGCTGCCTTGTTCATCTGTTGTCGCTTGACTGACATTCCATTGTTTACCGCCAGTTAGAGGAAACCATTTAAGCAATTACATGGCAACCGATAATTGCAACGCCGTCATGAAAGCATCAAGTTGCACTAATCTTAAATTGCACTTCACAAAATAGACGATTAAGCTGCGTAAAAAATACATTGAAATTTTTCTGAGTCGGTTCAAGTTTGCAGGTACGCGAACTTCATGAACGCCCACACGAAACAGGTCCGCACACAACAGGTGGTAAATGGTGTGTGCCACGAAGTTTTGTTAACAACACGCAGAAGGCAACGACGGACACGGGAAGTTTTTTAAGAAACCATCAAGCACCGTTAACGCAAGACAGAAGACGAAACGAGAAGAACTGTTTTTGGTCGCAGAGGAAACTAGGCAAAGGGTGAAAGGAATTAGTTACGCTGTAGTTTTAGAACCTCAACACCTGACTAAGCGATACAGATCAAGCAGTCACTACGTGCGCAATGCAATGTACACAACACGATTCAATTACCGCTGGTGTTACCAAGCGCCAGTGAGCTGACGTGGAAATCACTACAACCAAATGAATGATGAGTTTTGTGACACAAGGCGACCGTTACACTATTTTCATTACATAGGGCAAACTAGAATGGGTATTTTGACATGATGCACAACATAGGTGCTGACCGAACCCAGCACCGTGCGTTTGACCAGGCCCAGACCACGCGTTCCCATGACAACCAAGTCAACCTTGTGCTTCTCAGCCAACTTAACTATTCCAGGTCCTGGCTTTCCTTGTATAGTCTCAACGATCACTGTGAACTTGGTCTGGAAATAAATGGCAAGAAGTTATTAATGACGTGCAAAGCTGTCGCTTCACTATGAGTGTTTCAGTGGCACTTGAAAAAAGTCTGAATATCATGTAACACTGCTTGCCATGCGTATTATCTACGTCATATAAAGCACACGCATTTGCTACAAGACCCTTCAGGGCGATGCATACACGCGAATCAGGTTTTGACTACTTCAGCAAAATTAACAAAGAAATCAAATAAGAGCGGCATATAAACAATACACACGTAACGCTTTCATTCCATTTACGTCGCCATAACAAGTGTTTAACCGCTCAGTAACTATATGCAGAAACGGGCCTTACGCAAACATGACAGGTTGAAGTAGCCATAAGGTACAAAAGGACCCGCTTTCAAAACGTCGGGTAAACAGCTCTGTCGTATTACAGTTGGTATCCAACTAATCTCGACTTAAACAAACCAGAAGCAACTTCAACGCCACAATCAATTCAATAACGTAGAAACCAACCTTCTTGCTCTTCAAGCTCATCGTGTATTTGTTTTCGAGGTCGCCCAACTTCTTGTTGTGCTCAGTCATAATCTTTCCGATTTCCGCGGCTGGAAATGAAGCTCCCCCTGTTTAAAACAAAATGAACCTGGAAATTTGCAACCAGTCTTTACTCCTACGTTTGAACGCATGATTTACTCAGCATTTGTTTGGGTTTTCTAAGAAAATGAAATCAGCAAGGCCATATATATTTCATTACCTCATCCAGAGCACATCACATCTGATCGCAACGTGAAGTAGATGAAAACGTTACTGACAAACGGGATGTTCAGTAATTCTTGTGCAGTGGTGGAACCAGGTATGTTTAGATGTATGGCAATTTCGTACAGTTGTCCCCAAAAACACAGCGCCTACCTGGAGGGGTGCCACTATTTTGGGCTCTTAAAATTATACATACAACATAAATTATAGGGACCGTTTCTGCACTTTTTTACCAGAAAAAAAATGAAAAATGTGAGCTGACAGGGTAATACTGTCATGTTTTAAGTAACCACTGGGTGCAGAAAAAATAATCTATAACCCTTTGTTGCTTTTCAATTTTCAATTTGACGAAATGCTGTGCTACTTTTGGAGATAGAAAGCAGTATTTTTTCGCTATAGCCAGGGCTACTATCGATCTAGAACCAAAAATAAGGACGACTGAGCAAGATTTGATTTTATTACCTAAAAAGAAAACAATTGTTTCTGTTTGCACGACTAACGTCAGATCATATGTTTGCCTATTTATCTCCAGGAACCATTTGCTTCAGCAATGTCTTATTCTCGAGTTCCTTGTAATCGTCACGGAAAACGTTGTTTCGCTTGCTTATTTCTTGAAGCAATTAATGCTAAACCTTCACAATAAAACCAGCTTTCCTAAGAATCCTAACCAGAGTTGACAGCTTANGTGCTAACAATGNCTGATAATGCATTACGTCCCTGTGCTGCAAGATTATACTACTTATATGATGTCACAAAACCTGATTACAAAATGTTTACGATGAGATAGTAATGGTCACTCTGTATGTCTGTCAGATATTGCTCGTACTTAAAATTGTTACGCTACAGAAAATAAGAAAAAATAAGGACACAAGTCACAAATAAGGACATGTCTTAGAAATAAGGACAGTAATATTTTCTAAGACGTAGCATTGCAAAATAAGGACAAATCTTAGAAATAAGGACGGTATGATAGCCCTGACTATAGCAGAGTCAAAAAAATGTTCAAACTTGTTAAAGTACATAGATTCCCAGTATTTGATTGGCCTCTCATAAATTACCAGATATGGATCTGCCACTGATTGTGTACAGCTGAAACCATTCCTGCTGAAGGCTCAAACAGAATAATGTCAAAGCTCTCCAACAATTTCTTCTTTCTTAATCATCTCGCAAATTGTACAAATAAAATAATGCCGCTGATTTCAAATTACAAAAATCAGCTACACTGAAGAAAATTTGAAGACATTTTGTACAATCTATTCTTCTGAATCAACATTTCCATCATATTTTACCAACAATGAATAAGCAAGTTTTCATTTCATAGAAGTTTACATGGTGAAAACCCAAATGTAAGGTTTGCAAAATGTCAGCAACTTTTGCAAAACACTGAGTTTTTTCATAAAACTCCTTTCAATTTCTTCAAGGAAAAATCTAAGTCATATCATCTATCATCAAAAAAGCAGTTTGCTGTTTGCTCAAAACATAGCCACTAAGCTGAGTGGAATGTAACTGCACACCTTCCACATAACAAAAAATATTAGCAGCAATGTACTTAACATTGGTTAAAACTTTGCAAACCACACTCAGGTGTCTATAATCCAAAGTTTTTACGTTTAAATAGCCTTGCTAGTTTAAACAGTCCAAGCTCATGTTTAAATGCTGATTGGCTGTTCAGCTATCAAAAATTGCATACTTTCAATAACATTCACAGTGCTTTCATAGATGCTCATTATGCTAACAAGAGAAAAGAGGTGAAATTAACACCTTGCCAATTCGAAGCCAGTGACAAAAAGCAAATCTAACAAAAAGTCAGTGCTACTAGTCTAAGCATGAGGTCTACTGCCATATGTTTCCTACCCAGGTGCAGCTGAGGTCTGCTGTGTGACCACATTGGTTAGTTTCCATTCAACATTCAACATTCAAAGCCCAGGTTGGACGCTAAAACCCTTAACCTTAACTGAAGAGAATGCAAGGTGTTGTTAGTCAGCTGTTCCAGTCTCGTCTTGACAATTTATGCTGGAAGGTGATAAGAAAAAATTCAAATGATCTATTTGTGTTATTCTTAGAAGATGTTCTAAGTGTGTATCACTAGAATAAATGTTTGTAAATATATGATACCATGTTTATTTTTACTTTTTTTGCTTCAATTTGAATGTAGTTAGAAATCCTAGCATATGTACAGATTAAGTGCACATGGAAAAAAACAAAAAAAATAAATATATGAATGGATAATGCAGTGGTAGACCTCACGCTATAGTACTAACTGGAGGTAGATCACGCGCTATAGTGTGGTAAACCTCACACAATAGTTGCACCAAAACATCTTTAAGTTTTTCAACACCAATAAGCCAAATCATGTTGCACAACTGAAAAATACAAAGTAAGTCTGACTGCAAAATCAAGTAACATGTGAACAAAACCTGTAGACACCAAATTAAATGAGTCATACAATACCAACCACAGACTTTAGTACCTGAAAACATTACTGTTGGTAAGTTAGGTTCTTCAGCCTGATGGCATGCTATCACTTCATTGCCTTCATGGTGTACATTTTGAAAGTACCCTGAAAACACCACAGAACAAAAATATAAAAAATAAGTTTGAACAACAAAAAAACAAACCTATATCAGGGTTTTTTTAAGGAAAACGTTAGATACCTGGTCTGGACGTCTAGCGACTGGATTATTCTGATTCTAGGTACCCGATTTTCTCTGATTCTAGGGACCCTAATCGGGTCCCTAAAAACCTTAACACTTGGGCGTTCGGCCAAAAAAGGGGATTTTCGAAAAAAAAACAGCGAAACGCACATGGCTTTGCACGGGAATTACTCCGCTCNTGTACGGGTTACAGACCTGGTCGAAGTGTCAAAAGATGCAGCAAGTCTTCTAGAGTGCATTGGAAAAAAANTTTTTGCTTGGGGAGTGCAGATTTTTTGTGAGTGACGNCATAAGTGNAAGACTTTTAGGCCACCTTGGCCCACTTTACCTGGCCCTGGGCGCCAACCGTTAGATGGTGGTATTTCGCTGAAGTTTTTATTGGAAACTAGGCTACAATCCGAGTCTTTTGATACTTTGGATGACCTGTTGGGGTTTCGGGTTCAAAAGATATGATCTAAACTAATAAAAATATTTGACTAATTAGATAATAAATTAATTCGTTTATTTTAGATCATAACATTTGAACCAGAAATGGTAGAAAGTCAATCAAAGGCTCCAATGACTCAGGCGCGAGCCTAGTTTCCAATGAAAACTTCAGCGAAATACTTAAAACTGCTGTTTTTAGGCCGAAATCTAGGTACGGATATATCATACGCTGGCTCTCAAAGTGTTAAAAAACCCTACCTATATACTTCCTTTCGGAAATAAATAAGTCAGTGATGGGTAGGTTTACTGTTCTTGTGGGTCACTTTATAGGGCTATGGGCAACATGCTCACCGGCTACTGTTACACTACTGGAGTTGAAAATTTATTGGCCGTTATTACATTTGGAATTTTTACCATTACGTGACATTTTTAACTGAAATAAGTCTTTTCAAGTAAACCTTTTACACGTCTGGAGCCAGTGTACGAGTATATCGTACTTTGAAACCATTCATTGAGTGCTAATTTTGCACGACTTTGCAACTCCATAACTCACCAGTCGATTGTGCTAGAGAGTTTTCCAAACCTTCAAAAGAGCCTGTGAGTCTTCTAGTTTGCAATGGAAAAATTATTTGGTTTTGGGTTTTTGTGGGTGACATCGTAATTGGGGTAGGTTTTTGGCCATTTTGGATCAGGTTACCTGGCCCTGGGCCTAACCACTAGATGGAAGTATTTTGTTGAAGTTTTTATTGTAAACTAGGTTAAAATCCGAGTCTTTTGAGCTTTTCATTGGCTTTCTAGCATTTCTGTTTTAACACTTTGGCACCCAGGTGGTTTCGGGGATTTTTGGAAAAAAAAACCAGCGAAACGCATGTGGTTTTGCGCGGGAATTTTACCGGTCCGGTATGCTCTACAGACCCGGTAATAGTCTCAAAAGATGCAGCAAGTCTTCTAGTCTGCACTTGAAAAACAATT
>JGI24159J19872_10006936_pt1 | contig 14808 bp, 10 predicted proteins | sample Ectturendosymbi4_FD_19872 | JGI IMG/M metagenome (IMG submission 19872) | reverse complement strand
TCAGGGATGTTTTATCAATAGGCTTTTTTACATGACGCTGCAACACGGTTCTCAACACGCTTATCAACTCACTTGATGTCAAATTTTACTGATTTACTACACCAGGCCTGCACAACATACGACCCGCGGGCCGCAATGCGGCCCTCTGGAGCTTTCACAATTGCAGAAAATGTTGCAACAACCCCACTTCGGATATATAATTAATTGTCGTTCCATAATTTCTTGCAAACTACAACAAAATGAAATACATTTTTCGACCCCCTGCTAATTTACGTAGTCAATTTGGCCCTTCAAGTTTTCTGAGTTGTGCAGGCCTGCACTGCACAGTTGATTGAGTGTTGGGTCGTTGTTGACGTTTGAGCGTAGTCCTTATATGAGGTCATAGAACATAGTAGGAGTATGGTGGATGACTGTGGGCAAACGTGTGGCTGTGGTGAGCTCTAACCTTTTGTAAGTGCTCTTAAGTTTTGTACCTGCGAGTAGAAGCGCATTGTTGGGTCTAAAAAACATTTCTGTGTAAATGTAACAAATGTGTAGTTGGATTTGTGTTCGTCAAAATGGATTTCCGTGTGTGGGGATAAATTTAATTTAGCTCAGTATTGTTCAACAGCGGCTCCGCGGAACCCTAGTGTTCCCCAAAACACGTAGTGGGGTTACGTGAGTTTTAAGGGTTCCGTGAGGGTTCCTCGCTTTTTTTAGGGGAAATGATTTCTTGCTTCAGTATGTTGATGCGTCATTATGAAAATTTTTAGATCACCGTTCTGCATTCAGATTCCAGATAGGCCAGTTAGTTGTACAGGAGGTTGAGTGTAGTTAATAGCTGAAAAAGAAATATTGAGAGTTGTCGCTTGTTGTTCATTGTTGTGCTGTGAAGAAGAACGTTATTGTTGCATTACTGTTATACGATATTGCAAGAAGGCCCCCCTGAACCTTTGCAGTTTATTCAAAAGTATAACCTTGGGAACTCTGTTCCATTTATAGTAATAATGCTGCGGATTTTCCTCACAATTGCCGTTAGTGTTCCAACCTGTGCTGTGAGTGAAGTTTTTCGAAACTAAAACAGATCAAGATCTAGTATGAGCACCTTGCGGTTAAGAAATCTTGCCACACTGTCTGTAGAGCAACAGTTGACAGATGAAAATAAATTTTGACATTGCCATTGAAGAATTTGCCAACAAAAAGGCAAGAAAAGTTACTGTGTAGAAAATTGTAGTTTTCCTTTCAGAAATAAAGATGGTCCTACTTTTTTACAATTTTTTACTACTTTTCACTATATGTCATTTTTGTTTTTTGTTTAACTGTTACTTACAATGTGTGAGTTTTTTGGTGTGTATTTAAAGCATACCATATTTGAGCATGTGAGAGTACTGTAATATTATAATGGTGCACAAACTAGCAAATATACATACAAAGTATTAAGAGCCAGTCATGGTGCAATAGGTATTTTTATGGGCTTCCGGGGCGTCAAACTCAAGGGCCGCCCGGGCAGCCCGCACTCTACCTACGCCACTGACTCTTTCCCATGGAAAAAAAAAACTTGCAACACTTTCAGTATTACACGTAAAGGTTCTTTCAGTAAAAATTAAAATTTGACACATTGGATACATTTCTTTTGAAATCTAAGATACCACCCACCGACGCAAACAGGCAAATCACCGGACCAAGTTCCGTTTCTTGTGCAGGTGAGCTTCGATGGTCCTTGAAGTCGAAATCCACCGGAACAAAAAAACTGCAAAGTTTCTCCTAATGAAAACGTTGCATCCGTTTTTAATTCAAGAATGCCTGGATTTTGACATTTCGGTGGCGCTGGAGACGAAACGAAAGAATCATGAAATCGTCCGGTTTAAACAAAAATCAATTCCTTAAAACGCAGGCACATTTTTTAAAACGCGGAACTGTTTTCTTTTAGTTTTTGTTAGTAATTCTGCATATGGACTGACACAAAGTTGAGCTTTCAGTGTAAATAATTTCCCTATGAAAAACATATATGTCTTATCATGGACGTATGTATTTTAAAAACCTTAAAAATGTTGGTATGAGAGGAATTCAAAACGTTGATCAGAGTGTTATCCACTTTTACCTTTGTGGTGACATCAAAGGTAAACATACACGTGCCCCAAACAAACTTTGATCAAAGCCTCCTGTAATTTGTAAATATTGCGGTAACAAAATTAGCGTAAACAACATAAAATATCGTGATTTTTCCAATAATTTCATTTTGTCTGTAACTTTTTGAAAAGTTGTTAGTTAAACCCTCGAGACGTTTAATATAATTTTGCTTAATTTAAATATTTCATCAATTGCCTTCACCATTTATCAAAAAAGTTCATCTGAAACTTTTTAGATTTCAGCTGTTACAATTAAATGTTTCCTCACCATGGGTTTCAAACATATTTTACATAGGTCTGTCATTGTGGCCAAACGTCTAAATCAGCTATCTCCAGTCGTACTGATCCAAAAATCACGTTGCTATCTTAATGAGAGCCACACATTGAATGGCTTTCTTTGATCTTAGCAAATAAAATTTTCTTTAAGCTACTGTGTTGAAAGGGTGTGAATTCTACAGTAACTGCAGTGGTAATATCGGTTTGGCACAGTGGTTCTCAAACTTTGTGCCGCGAGAGAATCTCAGGTGTACCGCGGAACTTTTTAGAATTTTTGAAAATCATCAATTCCTATTAAAATTAGGCATGCAGGCAAGCATGCGAGACTTGAATGCACACTATCCATTAGATAACAGATAATAACATGGTATTTTCCTATTGCCTTGCAGATGTAGTAAGGATGATTGTCTCGTTATAATTGGATTGTCACGTTATAATTGCTATGTAGTAATGTATTTTGAAACAAGACATCCCGCCTTCCACCATGTTGGCTTCAACGCTGAGCTGGGCTAACAGGAAAGCAATTGTATTTAGTCTGATTAAAATGACACAATGATAAGCTTTTTAGAAATGTTTACTTGGGTAGTTAATCCATTTAGAATCAATGAATTAAGCAATCTTTCTACCGAAGAGGAAGAGCAGCTCACCATGGGCGTCCGCAGGGGGGCAAACGGGCATTTGCATCTCCCTGGAAATTGAGACTAAGAACCAAAATTTTCCAGAAAACCTTACGTCAGCAGCCCAATTCCGATTAATTGATTCAATTCTTGCAATCAGGGGTGCGGAGTCGAAGGTAATATATCCGACTCCGACTTTCTAATCTCCGACTCCCGACTCTGCCTTTCCAAAATTTCTGACTCCGACTTCCGACTCTGACCTTTCCAAAATTTCCGACTCCAACACCTTAACATAAAGGGAGTGAAATTTGGCTGTTAAAATCAATGGAAATCGTGGTACACAGCAAGAAACCTGTTTCAACAAAAGTTTCAAAAGAAATTGTAGCATTTCAACAGGCATTCCCAATTTAGGAGTGTGATGTAAAAAATGACCGAATTGGACATCGGGAGTCGGATTCGAACAAAAAAATCCGACTCCGACTCCCAGTGTTGTCAGGAATCCGACTCCGACTCCGCCCAAAACCCTCCGACTCCTTACGACTCCTACTCCGCAACCTTGCTTGCAATGACACTTTATTTGCCGCTATTACACTCACACTGCACAAGGCAACAGGGCAATTGCAATCCCCCAGAAATTTTTCAGATGTTGGGTACAACAAGTTACCATCATTTTCTCCCAGAAAATAGTACAGCAACATGTTACGATCATTTTGCCCCACGAAAATATCAGCGGATTGCGGCCCTGTGCCTGTGTGAATGGCTTATGCAACATAAACGCCTATGCAGGCATCTTTTCGTACAGTATAAAATTACATCGTGGCTTGTTATCTATGCAGCCTTGTGGGAATAGGTTTTAATAATTAATCTTTATTTCTGACTTCTGATAAGTGCAAAGCTGCAATTGCTGTGGCGAGTTTTTATAATTTATCTGCTCATTTTTTAAAATCCCGCGTGGTGTTCTAACTTTGGTAAGTTGCGCGAAAGTTGTGCCAACATAGGCTTTTAGGACAAGTCTACTTCTCATTGCTTGAAGCAATTTTGCGACGGCGTCTTACTTTCTTGTTTTTTCATCGCTCATATTTTTCTGGCCATTGATTAAAATGTGACTTGCTTGCAGAAAGTTCTCAAAAATGGATATTAGGCAGTTTATGAACCGAAAAATCATTTTTGATAGCCGAAGTGTAGAAAACATGTCAGACCATACATTGAGAAGTGAGGTTCAACCAGCACAGGCTAATGACCAGGGACACCGGAGGGCGGCGGAATTTAACGGAGCATTGCTCCCCTGTCCTTACATAAAGGGTGCAACGGGGGCATTGGTGCCTTTTCATAACAGTATCATACGTCATTTCATTGTTTACAAAGATCTAGTTGAAACAAATTTATTGCAGCTATTCGCGCACCCAGAAGATTCAAAATGGTTTTCTATTATTTTTGTTATTATTTTTGAGATCAGCATTGTTACTGAACAGAAACAATCACAATCGATAACGATTTTTTTGTCTTTTGTAAGTTTCCATTGCCCTCAACTCTTTTACTGCATCCCCTGCCCTACAGCTGCTCCGGCGTCCCTGCTAATGACAGCACCACAAACGTAGTTGTGGAGATTTCAAGTCAATTCATACTCAGTTGTCTGCAATTCGCAATGATAACGATATTGGATTAAATGTTAATTCAGCAAAAGCTGTAACGAATGGCAGAAAGTGCACCCTTTTTGCAAACTCATATACGCTTCCACCTGAATACGATTTTAAAAAGGATGCGAATGGAGCACGTGTTTTTGTGGGGAATTTTTGCGGTATAGAAAGGGTAAAACTTTCAGTGAACGTCCATTTGTCAGCAAAACGATAAGCAAAATGTCGATATTGCCCCCCCTGGAAAAATTTCTGCGGACGCCCATGCAGCTCACTGACGTACGAAACGACACGTTTTTTCAAGCACTGTTCCCCAAAACAGCTTGGACGAGTTTTGGCTATCTTCTTACAAATCCTATTCAATGATCAGTGTCAAAGCCATCAAAATAATCTTCCCATTTGCATATTCATGGTTCTGTGAATATGGGTTTTCTGCTCTGACAGAAATCAAAAGCAAAAAACGAGAGACTTCTTGGAATTGACAACAAAATGCGGGTGTGCTTGGCAACGACGGAACCTCGTTTCAACCTTATTTTATCCTGAAAACAGGCACACCCAACGCATTAAGTTTTTTAAAGCAACTTTGTTTTGCAGTAGCCTAAGTGTGCTGCGAATTTTTTTTTATTTTCTTAGTGCGCCGCAAGCTGAAAAATTTTGAGAATCACTGGTTTGGCACCTTTAACCGCTTCATAAGTGCGATGTCATAAGCAAGTTTAGTGCCAATGGAACAAGGAAAGAAATCATGAAACTCGAAATAAGATTTGCACCAAGGTGTCAATGGGCACACGGAAATCTCCCAGTGCGCAGTACAGACGTGATAAAGTGGGATTGAGGATTACTGCATGTGTCAAATTAAAGATTATTAAAACAAGGACAGGTTGTTCTTTTGTCCTTCTACTACAGCAAAAACCTAACTTGGGCCGCACAAAAGTTTTGAATGGGTTGCATGATGCGGACACGGGGCAATTACATCACAAATGTAATCGATTGCGATTGCGATTACTTGCCATATGCTCGATTACGATTACGAATAAACAAAATCACAATGTAATCGATTACGATTACATTGAAAGTAATCATGATTCATGATTACAATTGCGATGACATTTGTTTTGAAACATCCTCAGAAAGAAAATGAAACCCATTTGTATGGTTTGATGTAAGTATATTTTCAGACAACAAACGATATGAATGAATGCAATAAACTAAATTACCTATATGTAGGGATTAAGCACTGCAAAAAGAAAAATAACATCATTTGTTTACTGACATGTTTATGCAGACAACAAACCAGTGGCGTAACTAGAGGTTTGAGCCAAGGGTTGAAAACTTAGTTAAAAGAGGCCCACTTGCCACTGTAAAGGGCCCCTAGCCAACACTCAGAAAAAAACTTGAGAAATGATGGTGAATCCCGATGTGGATGGCTCTACTAAAACCCTAAATCAACGGAAAATACTCCAAAAAACACAAATAAATGACAACCTACTGAAAACCAAACGAATGCTAAAACCGAAATACAAGCCAAATTGGGCCTGGCTTTTTACATTTAGATTAGCAGGGAGGAATTCGCCCTTCTTACCTCTGTCAGTTACGCTACTGCAACAAACATTTCAAATATTGATAAAAAACTAATGTTTAACATGTTTGTTGTTACAGTTGATGAACATCAACACTTCAAATCTTTTGTCAGTCAAACTACATCTATCAGGCTTGAACCTTCGTCCAGCAATGCTGAAAAATCGTTTCTTAGTCATTTCAAAATTGCTAACTACATGTTTCTTGGAGCTGCGGGTTACGATCTTTTCGTGTGGTAACCTTTGCATCGTCTGCAAGCAAGCCTAGCATTGTGTTGCTTTTCGTTTGAAATGAAATGAACAATGATGCCAATATAGCTGCGCACCTGTCTGTTATATCAAAAGTCAATGGTCAACAAAACTTTACAGGTTTCGTTGAGTTTTTTTTACCAGTAGCCGTGGATGATCTCTGTTGACATGCTAGTTATCAGCGTTGTGGAAAGGTGCTTTCGACATGAGTTTAATAACCTCATTCCTCTGCAAAAAGTTATTTAATATAAATTACTGTACAAAGTATGGGCATGGCCTACTCAAGAATTTGCATTCATAGGTTCACTCTGAATATATATAAATAAAACCAACACCTCTCCTTGCAATGTACCGCTATCTCTGTTGCCGAAGTGTCAACCCGTTTTCAAGTAACGCTCTTATTTTTTTACTACGTCTCACTACGTTACTTCTGGCGGCTAACAGGAAGGCTAGCTGGAACAAGGCGAGAATTCGATGCAAACGCTGTACTTGCTGCTGGACTATTTGGATTTAACCCACACAGACGGGCAAATGGCCTCCTCTGGAACATAACCACAACAGTGATAAAGGAGTAAACCCAGCCACAGTGATGTGGAGTGAAGATTTCCAAGTTTGATCGCGAAAGGAATCGTCGATTACGATCAAATTAGCAATGTACTCGATTACGATTACACGTCATTTTTAGTCAGTTTAATCGATTACGTTTACTAAAAGAACTGTAATCGATTACGATTGACGATTACAGTACGATTACCCCGCACGTCCGGCTGTATGCGGCCCGCTGGTTAGATATGGCAGGTCTAAATCTGTACGTTTATGGTGTCCATGAACGAATGACAGAATCGTACCAACAGAAGTTAGTGTCACAGCAGATGTGAAAAGATATCACTTGTTGTTTTCTATTTTCAGACTTACTGTACTTTCTATTCGCGTTTGCGTCCTGCATTTGCCAGTGCAGTAAATTACTTCTGTCAAATTTAACAGTATGTATGCAATGGAAATCATAACGTGGTTTGTAGTTGTACAAGAAATAAGCGTACAGAGTTAAGACAACACATTCTTTCAAATCACCTAATGTCACACGAGCGCGCATCGTTTGTGTTCAATACTGAGAAAAATCGGTTTCAAACTCAATTTTTTTAAGTTGCGGCACATATCAGGTTGACTCAATGAATTTTTCTAAACAATAAAAGCGCAGTAGATTTTACGATTTTATGGCCACCTGATGTTTGTTCATTGCGGAAGGCAAAACAGCTCGTTTGTATGCAAGCTGTAACAGAAAGTTAATCTAGACAGACCTGCTTTCAAAAAGCCAAACGCAACGTTATTTTCGATAAAAATAATTGAGCCATGGAACTCTTCCAAATTGCCAATATTTTTACCAGGTTCTTACCAATTTCGCAGTTATTGCCGTGGTGCCCATGCCTGCATCTGCATTTGTACCGCTTGCTGCTGGTCACTGGCAAGCAGGTACCGCCATTCAAACACGGGTTGTTGTGGCATTCGTTAATCTCTGTATCACAAAACTCACCCGTCCATCCGAACGAGCATTCGCATCTGCAAACAAAGTTTAGAAGTTGTAGCCCTGGAAGTGAAGTCTGCAAAGCATCGTCGCCTCGCCAAGGAAATGGTTACCATAAAGGTGTAAAATGCACCTCTAATAGCACGACTTACAAATCATTCCCAAATGGACTATTGAATTTAGAAAGCCTATTGATGAGCTATATCGAAAAATTGTGTGAAAACAAACTTCTAATGTTAGTCTGTTTTCGTTTACTTTGTGATTGTCCAGGCCCGTGGCCACGAGGGCATTCGGGGACAGCACCTCCCCAATTTTTGTGCCCCACAAATTTTGTTGTTGAAAAATTTGTTTCAAACATATAATAAAAACAAAAACCTTGCCCCCTGAAAACGTTTTGCCAAACCTTAAAACCTGGCTATGGAGTCCTGTGGTTGTTTTTTTGATACCCTACTTGCGTTCAAAATATCTCGACTTTTGTGAAATGTCTGTATCGGTTCTGAATCTGTTGTAAGCAGTGCTTTTCGTAAACCTAATTTGTTGATTGTGCTGTGAACATTATTTAATGATTATCGCTGAATTACAGGAATGACATGACCCGTTTGCGAATAAGTCCTGGACGACTTTCGCTCAGACGTAGAATTCTTCATTAGTTTGAAGATTTGAACTGCAAAAATGTTCTCAAATGTTTTTGCAAAGCATACTATTTTCGTAAATGGACGAGCACTGTTTTTGTAAATTTTTTTGAAATGGTTTGTATTTTTCCATTAAAATTGTCCTATATATTGTCGAAAATAACCCGTTTTTGATAAATGTCAAGGATGCTGTATCCCAAACATTAAAGTTATTGCTTGAATTACCTGAAAAAGGTTTTGTTATTCTTGTCAACGATGCAGGTTTGATTTTTTCCACACGGCTCTGACGCGCACGGCGTTTCTTCTGTAACACAGCATCATACTTTTTGCACGGTGGCTTAAACAAATAAAATTCATGAAACACCAACATGATGAGTTTCGCTTTCTACGCAGTTGCTTACAAACTCATTGCCCTTTTCGAAAAGATCCACAAATTTTTCATAATTTTATTCTTTTGAATACTTCACCAAACTAGCACGTGAAGTAAAATGTACTGTAAATAATAGCAATACGTCGAAATACTGAGCGATTATGGCACCAGTAGTTACTCAAGCAGTTGTTTGGCTGAGCTGAGTTATCCTGTCATTGTGAGCAAGGTTCTTGGTGATGCGACTCGTGCTGCTAGACAAAAACGACCGTTTCAAAAGCAGTTGGAAGCGTCTGAAAATTTTATAAACAGAGGTTTAAGTGTTATGAAATATCTTGGGATTTGATCTAAACAAAATATATATGTTCTTGGAATTTTTATGATTGTGTCTGAATCGTTTGAAACACAAATGCAACCAGGGACGCCGGAACAACGGTAGGGCAGGGGGTACTAAAGGAGTTGAGGGCAATGAAACTTGTAAAAACAAAAAATCGTTACCAATTATGCTTGTTTCTGTTCAGCAACAATGTTGACCTCAAAATAGTAGCAGAAATTATAGTAAACCGTTCAGAATTTACTGAGTAGGCGAATAACTGCAATAATTTGTTTAAGTCGATCTTGATTAAAAATGAAATTACCTATGATTTTGTTATGAAAAAGCCCTTCCGCCCGCGTTGCCCTCCTTGTAAAAGGGCAAGAGGGGCAATTACGCTGTCATTTCACCACCCTCCGGCGACCATGAATGCAAGTTTGGAGTATCTTTAATGTAAGGTGTTGTCCAACATTAAAGAATCCGTACCGAACAGGAAAGAAATGAACAAAAATCTCCTCAACATGTTTTTCTGATGGTTGTAGTTGTCTCGTGAAAATTACTTGTGACAAGATTTTACGCTGTTTAATGTCTTGGACTCAAGGTTTAATCCAGCATAACTCCACAAAATGATGTAGACATTTCATACACCCGATTACTTTGACAAGGAGCAGTTTTTCATCACTTAAAAACTCCGAAAAACTCCCACTAAAATAATCGAAAGTGTGACCGGAGACTGACCATACTGTTTCGGCTTACAATTATATAAACAACTGTTCTTGATGCTGTCCTTTTAACGAAGTGACCTAACACAAAGGACATATCGATCTCAGCAAAAATACTTCGCAAGTTCCATTTTGAAAATCAATGAAATTACTATTGTGAATTTTTCCGTGCTTTTTGCTTCTGACCAGATGCACCAGCTTGTCGTTGAGATAACTTACGTCTCTTCGATATTAACTGTTAAGTTTGCAATTCAATCCAAGTTTGCAAAAGTGCAGCTTGGAAAGTTTAAATCAGATTTTGAAATGAAAACTTTTGCGCACCAAATTTTTCAGTCAAACAAATGTATTGTTATTTTACACCAATTTCGCTAGCTGTTTATTATCTTTCAAGATCAAGGAAACCACATTTATATGATTTTGTTTTGTATAAAGCACAGAGTTAATGCTCAGTTTCAGCTTTCAAAGCATTCAAGCTTTCTTCACTTACCAAGTTGACAGCAGACATGGGGTGATTACAGCACAAACGTAATCGATTGCGATTACGATTACTTGCCACATGCTCAATTACGATTACGCTTACGAATAAACAAAATCACAATGTAATCGATTACGATTGCGATTACATTGTAAGTGTTCACAATTACAATCGCGATTATATTTGTCTTGAAACATCCTCAGAAAAATAACCGTTTTCATAGTTTCATGTAAGTATATTTTCAGATAACATACGGTATGAATCAATGCAGTAAACGAAATCACTAGTCTGTAAGGATCAAGCACCAGAAAAAAGAAACAACACATTGATTGTTTACTGAGATGTTCGTGAGGTCAACAAACAAGTGGCGTAACTAGAGGTTTGAGTTAGAGGAGAAACTTAGCTGAAAGAGGCCCACTGGCCCCTGCAAGGGACCTACTAGACAACACTCAGAAAATAACTTTAGAAATGATGGTGAATCCCGATGTATACTAAGGCCCTAATCAACGGAAAATACTCCGAAACGGAAAAAATACTATACTAAAGCCCCTAATCAACGTAAAATACTCCGAAAAACGCAAAAATAGTGAAAAAAATAAAATAAGATTTTCTGAATTAAAAAAAAAATTGAAAAATTTTTTTTCCAAAAAACGCACAAAAAGAGTGCTAAATAGGGGTGATTTTCACGTTTATCTGGCCAGGGGAGTCAAATCGCCCCTCTTCCCTCCCGTCAGTTACTCCACTGCAGCAAACACTTTAAACTATTGATTAAACAAAAATAATCAATGTTTAAAATATTTGTTACAGTTGACAAACACCAACGCTTCAAATCTTTTATGAGGCAAACGACATCTATCAGGCTTTAACATTTTTCCAGCAACGCCGAAAATTCATATGTTAGTAATTCAAAATTGCTGACTATTTCTTCTAACTGCGGATTACGATCGTCTGCAAGTGAACCTATAGCATTGTGCAGCTTTTAACTTGAAATGAAATGAACAGTGATACCAGTATAGCTGGGCATCTGTCTATTGGACCAATAGCTAATGGGTAACAAAACTCTCACAGATTTCGTTTTATTTTTTACCAGTGTATGGTGGATCACAGTTGACATGCTAGTTGTTAGTGTTGTGGAAAGGTGCTTTCGACTTGCATTAAAGTACCTTATTCCTCTGAAAAAAAGTTAATTTACTGTATATATATTATGTATTAATTATGTACATAGCCTACTCCAGCACTTACATTCATAGGTTCACTCTGAATATATATGTATGAAACGAACACCTCTCCTTGCAATGTCCCGCTAGTTTGTTGGCGAAGTGTCAACCCGTTTTTTAAGAAGAGCTACTATTTTTCTTGCTACGTCTCACTAGACTCACAACGTTGCTTCTGGCGATCAACAGGAAGGCTAGCTGGAACAAAGCGAGAATTCGCTAGTAGAAACGCTGTGCTTGCCCTGGACTGTCTGGATTTAAACCACATAGACAGGTAAATGGCCGCCCCTGGAACATAACCATAACAAACAATGACAAAGGAGGAAACCCAGCCACCGCAATCGCGGTTCATCGCACAATGATGTAGGGTGAAGATTTCCATGTTTAATCGCGAAGGGAATGGTTGATTACGATTAAATTAGCAATGTAATCGATTACGATTACATTTCATTTTCTGTCAGTTCAATGGATTCCTATTACTCAAAAAACTGCAATCGATTGTAATTGATTACGATTGACGATTACGATTACGATTACCCCAGGTCTGGTTGACAGAATGCTCTTTAAAGTCAGATCAAAATGCGTCTTCAAGGTATTTGAATAAGAGATGAAGATGCTGATCAGTAAGAAAAAATGTGTAAACATCAGTGTCTGGTTCTTCGCTGTTAAAAGATTCCTTTGAATAGATACTATTTTAATGTGTGTATCTTATGTGAAATGGGTAAAATATGTAGAGCCAAAAGTTTATAGCAAAAGAAGGATAACCAAAATTTTGACCAAACGCCAATACTTCTCACTCGTGGTGTGACATTATAGTTATCAGAACCTTCGCTTTTTCTGGCCCCAATTAACTGGATGTTTTAACACGGTCTTTTATTCTTTTCTTTACTTTTTTGTATTTCATCTCACAGAAACCTTGTTTTGAACCGTGTACAATGAGCAGTGAGCACTATTAAACTCTTGGTAACACGCGGTCAACTGCATGCTCGAAATGAAGTGAAGAGAGACAAACTGATAGACGTGGAGTCTGATGCCAAGCAAGTCACACAAGTAACCACAAAGAATCTCTGAATAGATAAAGATGAGTTACTTGTGAAGTTCCAATTAGGTAAGCTACTTGTAAAGTACCAGTTCGTCAGAGGTGTTGGCATGTTGCAGTAATATTATTAAAAGTCAATAGTTTTAATGTTTTTGATGAAAGGCAGCTCATGTTTTGCTGACAAGTTTCACGTTACCTAAACAGTTTTATGCTTAAACACTCATTTCGCTGCTTTGCCTTCAGTAAAATCGTATCTACGGAGCAGCTGGCGCAAATATCATAAAAGTCTGATGGAACTTCTGGGGCAAGCACCTCATAACCAGCACTGTTGCGAAAAACTTTTTTGCACTGCCCATTATGATGGCCGGCACTTTTTTGGCCATAAATCGCCAGCCGCTACAGCTAGAGAGCTGTTAAAACCCTCTACGGATTCGGGAGTCTTCTAGTTTCGATTGAAAAAAAATTTTTCAGTTTTGGGTTTGGGGTTCTCTGTGGAGGACGTCAGAAGTTGGGGTATTTTCGAATTTTGGCTAACATTATCGGGGCCATTTTTGGCTCAAGATTTTTTGAAAGTATTAGGCTAAAATGTGCGTCTTTTGAGCCCTTGATTGACTTTCTAGCATATCTGTAGTCAAAATTATGGCTCAAAAACTCAATTTTGAACAAAATTAAAAAAGTTACACAAAAGGTATAACATTAGCCATTTCAGACCAAACTTTGGCCAGCCTTAACTCGGCAGCACATTGAGCTAGAGTGCTGTTCAAACCCTCTAAACACTCCTTAAGTCTTGCATGTAATAATTAAAAAAAAATTTTGGATTTGGGGCTTTTGGTCGATGATGTCATGCTTGGGGTATGTTTTGCGGTTTTTTTGAAGACGTCATCGGTCGATCCAACGAGTCGATATTGTGGCTCAGAGTTTTTTAGGATTCTAGGCTATAATACGAGTCGTTAGAGCCCTTGATCGACTTTCTAGCATTTCTGGTTCCAAAGTTATGGCAAAAAATTCCAAATATTACAGGAATTTGCTGAGTAATTTTCGGGGATTTTCCTAATGAATTTCCGGAAGTTTGGCCATGATTTTGGAACCAGAAAGGCTAGAAAGTCGATCAAGGAGTCTAAACGCTCGTGTTATACCATAGAATTCAAAAAAACTTTGAGTCACAAACTCGGCTCCTTTGGTCGCTTCCTAGGGGATGATGACGTCATCAGAATGTAAATAGGATATGCATAAACATTAGGCCATCATGCAAACATCAACAAAAAACCCGACATCCAAAACTGAAACAGTTTTTTTTATTACAAAGTACAAGACTTTTCCCATCTAGAAGGTTTGAACAGCTCTCTATTATAATCTGGCGGCGAGTTATGGCCAGTTATGTTCTGGGGTGTGATATATCCCAGGTTACCGTTTGTGCGAGTGCAGTTTTTACCAGTTTTTGGTTTTTGAGCCATAATTTTTGCTACAGATATGCTAGAAAGTCAATCAAGGGCTCTAAAGACTCGGATGATAGCCTAGATTCCACAAAAAACACGAGCCAAAAATGACTCGTTGGGTTGGCGCCCAGGGCCAGGTAAAGTTGACCTAAAAAGCGCAAAACACCTCCACTTATGACGTCACCCACAGAGAACCCTAAACATAAATCAAAAACTTTTTTTTCAATCGAAACTAGAAGACGTCACGAATCCGTAGAGCACATCTGTCAAACTGGTGACCCGCAGGCCAAATGTGGCCGCCACGTCTTTTTATGTGGCCCGCGAAGCTTCAATTTTAAGCCTCAGCCTGCTTATTTTTATGGAACTGTAGTTGTTCATACCTGTTTACAAAGGCGAACGAAGTTCTTTGCCATGTTATAACTTTGCTATTTCAGTCATCTTGCTGACCTAACGTCTCTCTTTAAACGTTATTCAGTTTTAAGGTTCCTTTCACTGCAACATAACCATTATTACGGCACAGAGACGCTGTTTTAAGTGTTGTTGCGATCGGAAATCCCGAACGGCATATGCGCAAAGCTTCGCACTGTGGCAGCAAGCAACAATAGAGTTCACATGGCATGATCACTCTAT
>JGI24159J19872_10006935_pt1 | contig 14811 bp, 13 predicted proteins | sample Ectturendosymbi4_FD_19872 | JGI IMG/M metagenome (IMG submission 19872) | reverse complement strand
GGGGGGGGGGCTCTGCGCTGAGCGACCAGGAGTGCCATCGACTGGCGAAGCTCGGCAGCGAAAAACACCAAAAAACGTGATCAACGGTAAGAAGTCTTTCGCGCCCCTACATCGAGCGGCGCGTTGGCCATCTGCGCAAGCTTGGCCGGCGTCCGCTTTAAACGAAAATACACACATTTACAGAAACGCGACGTTTGCCGCTCCAACGCACGTGGACAAAGCGCGGCGATTATATTATAGAGGTTTACGACACGCTGCGCGCGTCACAACGTAACCGCGTCGAGATTTCGCTGACGCGCGCTTGTAGCTAAGAGCAGCGGGAATTCGCGTTTGCGCTGGGGCGATCGCAAGCCTTTGACTAGAAACGGCGAGAGGAACTTTAATCCTGGAAGGTACGCGGCGCGACCGGGATACCGTTCAATGTTATATATAAAAAGAAACGTCTGACGTCAAAACCGTGGTCGAGTTGAAGAAATAGGCGTTGCGTTGGCGACGGTGCGTGACGCAAATAACTGATGCGTGACACTGACAACTGACGTTTAAGCGAAGCGACGTGAAAGAAAAAAGAAACAGAAAAAACACCAACGCACTTCAAGCGTAAACCTCTTTGTAGAACAGAATAGAAAGAACAAGGAAACTTTTTCACTCGCGCGTGGGGGCGAAAAAAACGACAAGAGTCGGCGCGAAAGAAGCCCAAACAAATCTGCACGACATCAAGTTTGGCGGCAATTGGTTTCGCGCCGGTCCAGGGTGGTGTGACTGTTAAGTGCGCAAGTGTTTGCGCAATGGTGCCGCGAATACCAGTGGACTCAGGCGTTTCGGTAATTCCTGACAGCCGAGGCCGATCAGAACAGGCGGCAAGGCCCATGCAACAGGTCACGCGACACAATTATCGCGGTGGATGGCACCTGGTGCAAGCAAAACTAAATTTAGTTTCGCCAGAACATCACAGCGTCCGTTGACACTTTGTTCGCGAGCAAAAGGCGATGAATTTGAAAGATGCCAAGCTGCTCAGGGCAGACTTTCACTGGCCGCGGCATTCGTGCGGTTAGAACATCACTCACTCATGAAGCGAACCACGCGCACTTGCTAGTTTTCGTACGCACGGCGCATTTCGCCTCGGAAACACTCGGCGTTTTTCGCCTCGGAAATATTCGGCGTATTTCGCCTCGGAAGTCCCGACGAGAACGCCGACACCGCAGCAGCGAACGGCGAGTGCGAACAACATCAGTTTGCCAGGGACAGCGCAGATGAACATTGTCAAGTGTCTCAAAGACGATTTTTTCGACCCTGTTGCATTTGGCGCGACGACGCAACAACATCAAGCGTGTGGAACTTTAAAATTGTCGGAAAAAAGTCAAGCATGGAGCTTTGCTCGGAGATAGCGGCCAGAAGTGCCCGAATGCGTTTTTTAACAGAGCTTCTTACAGAAAACGCTCGTTAAGAACCGAAACGACTAACATTGCCTTCTGCTGCACGCGCCAACGACAGACATTTACGTGCTAGTCTCGGAGCAGCAGACGTGCGGTTTGCTAACCTCGCGTGCCAGTCGCGTTCGAAAAGCACGAGCGTAGCCATGAATCCACAGACTTAGCGTTTCAGGGCGAGCCAGTCGAGACAAGAGCACAAACGCTAACGCTTACAGCATGTTGTGTGACAGAGAAATCGGAAAAGGAACGCACGGGTTTGCTGAAGCGGCAACCGTCTTAACGGGAGCGATGGTCGTTAAGGGACGCCCACCCCGGATTTTACTCCCCTTTTTGCGTAACTGTACGTCCAACCCCCAAGTCGAGTGCCCAACGAATATTCAGGCGATTTCGTCAAAGGCTCGACCTGAGTGCACGTGGACGTTCACACCAGAGGTGGACAAACCGTGCAATCGCGGCTGTGCGCTTTCAACGGAGACGAAGTTCTATAAACAAAATTTTCGAAGAGTGGTTTGTTACATTTTGCTTGTCCAAAGTTCAAGCCGCCATTGCTTGAACGTTATAGTTTTCGAAAAAAAATCACGAAGTTGCATGAAACGACGTGCTCAACGCTAGACGCAGCAAGATTTATCTGATGTTCATCCGTTCCTGAGGTACGCAAGTGATTAGATGTACACTGTAATTAATGTCTGGACAAACAGCATTACACACTGATCTCTTAGCATCATATTCAGTTGCCCAGCTGTGTTTGGTTGATATGCAGCTATGACAACAACGACAAATCAGTTTAATAACAATGGTCTGCTTGTGTTGTTTTTTTTCAAACATGCGGAAAAAATAAACTGAATTGGAACTACACTGAGCACACCCGCCAAGCAACATGCATGTATGTTACGGTTGAGTTTAGAACTTTGCACAGTCCAGGCCGAGACCGACTTGAAAATTAACACTATTGGCCGAGGAGGAGGGCGGGGCATACACGGAGTCCAAACAGAAGACTCCGTCAGCGCTCTGGCTCACACACTGTCTGATCAAAATGTCGCGGAGACACGGGAGCTGGGATCTCGCTGGGAATCCTGGAAAGAGGTGGGAATCCTGGAAAGAGCTTCGACCTGCATCAACTACACTGAGCACACCCGCCAAGCAACATGCATGCATGTTACGGTTGAGTTTAGAACTTTGCACAGTCCAGGCCTAGACCGACTTGAAAATTAACACTATTGGCCGAGGAGGAGGGCGGGGCATACACGGAGTCCAAACAGAAGACTCCGTCAGCGCTCTGGCTCNCACNCTGTCTGATCAAAATGTCGCGGAGACACGGGAGCTGGGATCTCGCTGGGAATCCTGGAAAGAGGTGGGAATCCTGGAAAGAGCTTCGACCTGCATCGTTGGAGCTGCGTGCGAACACGCAGCGGCGGAGGTAGACACTGTGTTACGCCGTGTCCATCACAGGAGCACTACGTCTTCTTCTTCAGAGGTAAAGTCATATGCGGCCCTCGTGCGTGTGGGGGGAAAGGAGCAGCAGCCTGTACAGCGGATGCGAGGTCCGTGGCTAGCTGACTTCGTCAGAGAGGCGATTTAGTTTTTAACCCCCCCACCCCCGCGCCGTCGGCCGGCTGTGTCCGACAAGCAAGGAACGCTGTCCGACGTTCGGTTTAAGTGCACCGGTCGAAACGGCCGGGTAAAGGGGGGGGGTCCTATCGCCCCGGGTGGCCGTTCCTCACGAATCGTTCGTATCCGGCTGGACCTCCAAGACCAGGGGCCGGATCTCCTCCCGGTACACTCTCTAAAAATCAAACAGCAAAGTTCTGATAAGAATCGGACGAGTATAAGACGAGGCCCTCCGGCCACGAATGGCAGATTTTATCGCGGCCTTCGTGCTGCGAAAATCCCCTCAGCGATTGTGTCGTAACACGGCATCATGGCCAACGTCATCGCGTATTGCCGTCGTTTTTTAACTAAAGTAAGCAACTAGAAAGGTATTTCCATTTAAGGGTCTCGCGGGCACAGGTTAGCGTCACGAAAAATTCCGCGCCTTTCCATAAAGGGAAATCGCTACAGCGACCAATTCGATTTTTAGCACAGACGCTGAGAGAAATTTGCGATCCAAGCGATAGCCGCGCGGGCGAATCACAATCAGGGAAAAACGAATTTTCGGCCATGGTCTCGCAAGCAAACAACCTGGGTTTTGTACAATGCATGGATGAAATCATGCTGCTTTTCTCCTTCAGGCAAGGACTCCCATGACCTTCAAGGCAATTAACGAAGCCGCACTGCTCATGGACTGCGGTGTGCGGCACCTTGCCGCTTGAGTGAGCACACGAGTAGTTTTGTGGTTGGCTGCGTCTGCACCTGAGGCTAAACTCTTGTGTTGCACTTAAAGACACCGCCGTTCCGTTAAGGATTGCGCGGTCCTGCTTGAGTGCATTCTGCATTTCAGTTGCAGGGGCCTGCGTCGCTTCCAGCTGGTGGGGGTGGGGGTGTTTTATTAGCCTTGCTTGAGAGCGGGAACGATCCGGTCGGATTGCGGATGGTTGGGGGTTCGCAAAACAGTATGTGCGTGTGTCTTTCAACTGCGAGGTGCTCAAAAATTTGTACGCAATTGGCTCAGGTCAGACCAAATCTGCGAAGAAGCGTTAAACATTCGTTTGCCGTAATGCGCAAACGGCAGCCTACGTTGAAACGTCAGGTTACGGTGCCCAGCGTAGGTCAAGCTTTCCATAGCAAAGGAAGGTTGAAAGCCTAGTTCGACTGCCATCTGCTCCTGTTCGTGACATATTCAAGTAATTTTTTCGTATCAAACCTTTTTTAAGCGGAGCTCTGGGGGGGAGGGGAGGGGAAGTTTGAATCCAAAACACACGGATCGCCAACGCTTTTTTCTTAGACCTTCCGACCTGTCATTTATCGACGAGCATCCTGTTGCGTCAGAGTTTTTCGAGGTGTTCTATTTGCGAGGGCATAATGTTGTCTTAATTTAGTTTCGAAAAAAGCAAAATAATGATTAGCCACAGATCATGACAACCAACGACGCGTAACAAGCGCAAAAACTCGCCCCTCGCTTCGAGTCCTCCCCCCGCAGCAAAGTTCAAAAGAGCAAAGCCACTCACGTGAACTTGCGCGAAAGCGTCCGTGCACAGCGAGTTGAGTGTTCGCAGCATGGGCAGGAAGCTCATTATGCGGGCGAAGCGATTGCGGGACTGGCGCACGGCCTCGGTGTACCCTTGTAAGGCCAGGGCCATGGCCTCCTGCTGCTTCTCGATGACGCGGGAACTGAGAACGTCGGAACGATCTGCGCAAAGAACGAGTACAGTTTTCCAGAACTCGTGAACGGGGCAAAGAGCCACCGACGACGTTTAGCATGCATGGGCGTCGGAAGATTTTTTCTGGGGAGGGGGGAAAAGATTTCTTTCTTTTTTTTCTGGGGAGGGTGAGGGGGGGAAATGGTGGCGCAATTTCATTTCACCAACACGAAAAACTAAGAGGAAAACATTTTTCTGCTTGAAATTTAATGAGAATATATATCTAAATAAAAATTCCAGGGGTGGTGTTGGCCCCTGTCCAGGACCTACGAGAGGGGGATACAAGAGGTAGATCGTACCCGGGCCCGAGAGGATGAAAGTACGCACGTTGAGTTTTTCTGTAATCAATCCCAAAAATCACTACTGCTAGCAAATTGCCTGCATAAAAAATAATATATTTGTAAATCTCAGCAGTGTAGCTGTTTGATCTGTATTCTGATTACTGTACGAGCAAGCTACACACGTTTTGATGAGGGCGCCGGGAGCTAAGGACCCGGTACCGGCCGTCATACCCCCCGTGTCCGCCACCTCCGACGTCCGTGATTATACATACGAATAGCAACGCGGCCATCCATGGCGCGACGCGACTGCGACGACAGCAACTTCGCGTGCAGCGTGTAATTTGCTTTTGCCGCGAGGCGAGCAGCGATTTGCGGTTTCGCGCGATCCCCTTAGAAACACGAAGGTTATTCGCTACAGCAATTTCAACGCCGTGCAACTGTTGCCGGCGTTCACCGAAATAGCAACCGGCAAAGGGTAAAAGCATCGCCTGAGTACCTGCAGAGAAGAGGGCGATGGCCGAGAGCAGCGCCATTTCCACGTCGTTCAGCGCCAGCGAGCTGAGATCTTCGTGAAACTTGAGGTAGGCGTCGGCGTATGTTTCCGACATTCCACCTGTGCAAGGTTACAATGTTACTTACTTGCCCTGAAACCAAACGCTATGGTGCGTTCATGCCGTTCACGGAAAAGACAATTTTTAAATTTGTTATAAAAAAAGTAATAACCCTGCAATTTTTTTCGTTTCCACTCATATTCCATTCGACTTTTCAGCGAGCGACAGTGAGAGGAAGGGATGACGACCGCAAACGCTACTGCCACCCCCCTCATCCGTTCTAGTAGCACAAGTCTACGCCCTGGCATAAGATCTCGAAAAGTGGACCAAATAGTGGCGGACACACACACACACACAGTCCGTGGTGCTGTGAATCTAAAAACGACAAGACTAGTGGTTAGACACGGTCCAAGTTACAAGCTATGCCGAAACGTTATCATTTATTTTTCTTATACTTCGCCTGTGAAATGGGAAAAGAACTCCCTCGTTGTTTGCCTCATCACATTGGCAGGCATCCAGTTGTTCTTGCGCAAACGACCTTGGTTGAACTCGATGAGTGCACTTCACTGAAGACGTCACCGTCTCGTGGGCGGACCACGAAAGCGCGCGTCCTACACAATTACGTCCACCGCACGCAATCGCCTTCACCAATCAGTTTTCTTTTCCGTTGATATTTTCACACAAGTTGCCATCGGCCAGGCCGTTTCTGCTGTGCCAAGGTTTCGTGAGCAGATTTGATAGAAGTGAAAAGAGAAACGTTCGGCCACGCGAACCTGTTGGTCACACTGGCCACCTGACGTCACAAAGCGTGTTAGGTTTCCCTTGGCCTCCAGGCTTGCCGGCTTGGATGTTAAAACAGGAAAAAAACAACCGCGGTTCTCTGTTCCGCTGTCCCACACTGCGGTTTGGACAATCGTGTTTCGGAAAATGCCTGAAACAACTGATGAGAAAGTCCAGGCTTGCTTGCAAACTTATATCGACCTGACCAGGAACATTCCCGCGGTCCTTTTGCAAGTTGTTCTTTTTTGGCGAATGCGAAAAGGATCCGGAATGTTCAATGCCACGGCACGAGACTATACCACTCTAGTTCAGCTTGAAACTGAAGCAGTAGCGGCGGGGGCGGGTTCAACAAACAGACTCCAGGAAAATCCAGTCAATGAACGAGCGACGCGCGCGTCCGCTTCAGGCATTCACCAGTTCACGACCGTTTGCCTGCGTCGCTTTGGACGGCTTCACTGCTCGATCGGAAGCGGAAGTTGACACGCAGGTCACAGCTGGACCCGCGGCGGAAAAGCGCCAGTTGCTGCGAGAAGGTTGCGCTGTTTCCCAGTAAAGCTACGCCCGGCGCCCGCGAACGCCCGTGCAGCGCAAAGCTTCTTTCAACAAAACCAAGTTTCAACGCGACGAGACAGCTTTTCCGAGCAGAAGAACCCTCCAACTGTTGCTATGTGTTACGCAACACTTTCCCTCCCGGGCGGGGGAAGGGCATTCATTTGCCCCGCGCGAGAGACGCCCAAGCATAACTCGCATCGTCAACAACAGGTGAGCCGTATGGACTGGAGCGACGCCCACCGCATTGCTCGCGCGCCAGAACGGGTCTCACGCGCGGAGGCAGCAGCGGCGGTGCTTTCCGAAAATAGACACTGCGCGCTGCAGCACCTGCACGACACGAGACGTGGAAGCAGAAGCCAGGATGTGGTAGGGCATCCGCGTTTTCGTCGCTGTCGTCAAACCCACGCCGAATTATTCACAAAATTCCATCAAAACGACCGTTGCGGTGCGTGCATGGGCGTCGAAAAGGAGGCAGGGGGGGGTTGTCCTCCCCTGGATCTTGAAAATTGACATTTTCCTATTAAGTTCTTAGAAAAAAAGTTGCTTTCTTAGTTTCAAGAAGAAAAAATGAAGTTTCATCACTTTCGCTCCTCCCTGGATAAAATATTTTCGGTTACCTCCGGAAAAATCCGCTCTTGCCCCCACTGGCAAAAATCCTTTCGACGCCCTTGTGCGCGGTTGCGGGAGACCGTCCAACACTCACCTTGCAAGAACGATTCGCGCGTGTACATGATGTCGGGTCCAAGCGTGAGGGCTCTTTTGGTTGGGTCGTAGGTGTAATTGGCCTTGATAAAGAGGATCTCAGTGCAGCCAGCCTTCAAGAGAGCCATCTGGTCTTGCAATGACAGGTCCCTGAACACAAACGAAAAAGATAAGAAAAAAGATCTGTACTACAAATTGGCCGGTTAATTTTTTTTACCGAGTTTTAGGCGTCTTTCGCAATCATTCCAATGCGCTGATATATCCAAGTTCCGTTTGCGCGCAACACATTTTCTATTTTCGGGGTTGCAGATGGGTAATCGCTGCCGTAAAAGGCGTTGCCATGACAGCAGTGCCTGCTGGAACTGCGGGTACTTAACGCCGATGTGCAGAATAAAAGAAAGCGACCGCAAATAGTTGAGAAGCATACAACTGTGTACCAACTGATGTTTTAATTGCAGAAGAAAACGAGTCACGCCTTTCTCCTTTTTCTAAATTATATGACAAGGCAACAGATATACCCTGAAGATAATCTCGTTTCAATTTCCTGTATTACGCCAACGAAGCAAATTGTTTCCGGCTACGATGCCAATGCAGTGTCCAATAGCGCGCTTCAACTTTCGAAAGTTGCAAATCATATGTTCCCAATGCCAGCGAGCAGAATTTGTTCGGCACGCAGGCCTTGCAGCTCCAGCGTTTGATTATAACAAGCATGTTAATAAACGTCGGTCAAACAGATTCAGCTCTAAGCTACAGGGGCGCTGAAACAAAAAAAAAACATTCGGCAACTTCTCTCTTAAAGTCGAGCTGAGGCAAAATCTCGTTTCTCCCTGAGCTTCGCCACGCCCTCTCAACCCAACAATGAAACGAGCATTAGTTCTGTCGTCACTAGAGTGATTCAATCATCCAAGTGCAACAAAAAACTACGATGGCCCCTCCAGATTTTTTGCAAGTTTTCGTTGAAACATGTTGTTTTTCAAATTAAAATTTAACTTGCTTGCATTGCACGCTTTGGCGCTGTGTTCGTGTAAGCAAGCAGATTGTTTTTCAATTTATTTATTTTAAACCTCTTGTTATTTCACTCTTTCACATACATCAGTGCACCAGTGTTTTCTTCGAAAATTACTATTTTTCTCTAAAAATAAACTACTTCATCCATTCCCTGTCGCGCTATTCAACCCAACTGAAGGGTGACCTTCTGGTCTGATACCCAGGTGCACGATTTCAATCAAGTTTTCAGGAGAATCATCGCTCGACCAACTTAAATAATGCAACGGACGGAAAAACCGCCTGTACTGTTATCATCGCGATCGCGGTGCTTGTTCACCGCAAACTTTTGCCAGAAGAGTCGGTTGTTGTTTGAAACTAAATCCGTGTTTGCGAGCTGCTCGATCGACATCATCTACCTAACACCGCACGCAAGCCGTATTTACCGCCGCTATCCCGTTTCGTGCCACAACGCGGATTTACTTCGTGTTATTTCGCACCGTCGCTGCACGGCTCACGCGACGTAAACAAGCCTCCCACAGTCGAGTGTTTTGCAGCCGAACGCACACGCGACTGGAGTTGCGGCGTTCTGACAAATTTACCGAAGATACAGTCCGGAGTCCTGAAACCCGGTGCCGTAAACTGCGGTCGCAAGGTCCACCCCCTACTGGGGCGCTCAGGTACACCCCCTACTAGGGCGCTCAGGTACACCCCAAATCGGTTTGGTTCGCTATTTTCCGGTGCGCCTTTACGCTTTGTTTAAATAATGCAACTGACGGAAAACCGATACATTAAAGATCAAAATGCTGTCTTACTCAGAAATGAGGAGGACATAATTGGCAGTAGGAGAAACTATTTCAATGACCTTTCAAACTCAGTCGCTATCATACCCCAAATCGTACACTCCGAATTATTTTGGTTGCACTATTTTAACAAACACAGGCGGTTTGTTCACGCAGTAAAGCGTCAGCAATGGCCTTTTCACATAAATCTACGTGTTCCTTCCTTGCGGTTGAGTTTCCATTCGTGCCACAGAGCGCGTGCGTCGTCCTGTAATTTACGTCCAACCAGAAAGGACATGAGTGACAAAACGCACGCGCAAAAAAACCCACGCGAGGTCAGCCAGCGGACTGTCGCGAAAAGAACGCGGACGCCATAAGGGGAAGCTTTAACTGCGCGTGCCAGCGCAGAACAGAAATCGTGCTACTTCGCGTTGGCAAAGAATTTATTCGAAGTTCAAACTTTCGCCGTACAGCGTTGTGTACCAAGTGATTCATGTGCGCTGTGTATTTGCCAGGTCGCTCGTTGAGCGCGCTTTAATAGCTGGCTTTTTCTCGGCTGCACAATATTGACAACACGTGCGTGCGATGGAGCAGCCCTACTAACCTTTTTGCATGACCCCGCGTGAACCGGACCCGGGGTAGTTGCGCTGTGGCAAATATTTGAATATTTCAATGTCGCCGACCCTGCATCAGGGTCAGGGGTCAAAGAAAAACAACTACGACTCGGAAAGCCGCCCTTGGTCTCTGCATGAGAACGCACATTACACAAGTGTTGTTGAAGGGAAGGAAGGGGTGGGAGTATCACGGCGCTGACGAGTGTACGCAGCATTGTGGCAAAACAAACCTCACCGGTCGCCGAAAAATACGGACGTTTCATGAATAAGTTGCGAAACGAGGTCAAACAATGCAGCGGATGACATGAACTTTCGACCTTTTTTGAAAGAATAAATTAACGAGAACTCGCGCGTGCACGGTTTTGCCACGGCAGTGTTCAATGACCGCTCCTAATGTCGGAAAAGTCTCCTAATGTCGGAAAAGTCGGTCTCTGCTTCACGCAAGGCGGCTTTCGTACACGCTCTGTTCAGTAGCAACTGAAATTAAGGGATGTCATGGCAACAAATCAAATGAAGCTTGCGTGAGAGGCTTCAACGCCCGACATTGGCCAACGGAGGAGACGCCCCCTTAGCGAGCCCGCCATTACTTAGGTTCGCGATAAACACCACTGAACACCATTGTTTGGTGATGATCAACAGAAGTCAAACGCAGTCGACTCGCTTTGCCCTCAGTTGGCACAAACGCTTATGCTCGGTAAGGCAACCGCCTCTTTTGTTTTGGTTTCTTTTGAAATCGTACACTCCCACACACAGAAAGCGCAGCATTTGCCTATTGGACACTTTCGGAGCAGCGCTCACTGAAGCATGTCAAGAACTCGTCGCGGTCCGAATGAGAACACTGGACGGATGCTCGCAGGACGGATGTAGGTACGGAGAATAGCTATGGCGTCGTACACTATCGGGTTGCTGATTCTAATACAGGCCAGCACAACATACGGCCCGCGAGAGCTTTCTCGATTGCAGAAAAGGTTGATTGCAAAAGCCCAACAAACCAATTTTCGAATTTCTTTCAAACTGCAGCGAAACAGACTTTTACTTAAGCACTGTCTGTGCACACTGCATCAGTAACAAAAATCAGCACGCATTGATGGTATTTAATGGAAATCGATTTCGCCATACGGCATCTTCAGTCCAAGATTTAGAAACAGACTTTTGCGGCAAATTTGTGTATTAGAAACAGACTTTTGCGGCAATTTTGTGTTGATCAACTTGGCCCTTCGAGCTTTCAACTAAGTTGGTCATCAGTGCGTTACAAAAACGACCGAAGCAGCTGCGCGGAGAAATTCGAGTCGAGAGTTTGCGTAAAGTGGGTCATCCGGCGTCGATGTGGGACATCCGGCGTCATTTTTGATGCCGCAAACAACGTCCGCCGCCGGTTTGCGCCGCCAGGGGCCAGTGGAGGCAGTTTGCAAAAGTTTTTTTTCCGCCGCGCGCGCCTTCTGCCGAAGAAACCCTCCCACCGCTCAACGTTGCTGATTCTGGAAACGCGCGCGACGCGGTAACGACAATTTCCCACCAGAACGAGACGGAAGCTACTCACATGAAGGAAGGGATTTTCTTGCAAAACTTAATCACTTGTTTTATGCTGAATTCCATGATGTCGGTGAAGTGGATGACGTGTGTCTCGCTGATCATGTTGCTCGGGGTTCGTTCGGCGATCTCCTTCGAGAGCCTCTTGATCCTGATGCGACGAAATCGAAAAATAGTCCCAATTTACACTGGAATATGTNCACTTTGATCAAAAGCAGGTTTCAGCAGCGGGCATCTTTCGTTTAAACAGTGAAGGTGTAAATACGCGACATGGCGCAAATAGGCCGACGGCCAACAGGCATGGCATGTAACAAGCTGTTTTTTCGGTCATTGACCAAATTTTTTTGAAATTCCAGAGAAAAATTAAAGTTAATTCAGTCATAGTGCCTTTTTCAGTCGCAAAAAACATCCGAAAACGAGACAGTGACAGACGCTTTTAAGCTAATAAGGACAAATGACCGAAATGTCTCAACCCAGGTCACAGCCGTGACACACAAGCGGACGTAGAAGAATCTGTGCGAGATGATGTCTTTCGCTGCAATGACCTCAGCGGAAGTTGCAGGTCACCAGCAACCGCAAGGGTCAGCGTCTCTAACTACGTTTCAATATCCGGGAATAACGGCCGCCGTGCCATAAAACTGAGAGAGAGAATCCTTGCGATGATGTAGCGAGTTGTTAAACGAGAACGCAGAATATCACTCGCCGTTTATTACGCGGCGAATAAACGTTCGCGCTTTACCGACCGCAGTCCTCGGCAAAGCCCGCAGGGGCGGTGGCGAATAAATTATGTCTGAACGTGTTAAGCTAACAAAATACTATGATAACAATTGCGAGTTCACACCAAAAAACAAAAATCTCTGCCCAGCAGTAACTCGAACCAAGATGACAAGGGGCAGAACGCAAAGTAGAATAGCCGTAACTAAATAAGCATCGAAAACAAAACAAAAACACAATTAAATTCAGGAGTCGTGTGAGACTGGGAAGTCGTCATGTAAATTAACATTATCATCGAGGCAAGATTAAGGAGCGCATTTAAAGAACCGGCTACTTACAAGTCCATGTACGTGGAGCTGTTGCTCGACGCAACAGACGCCGGGGAATCGGGCTCTTGCCGCTTTGTTTCTTCTTTTAATTCGTCGGCACCCTTCAAAGCAAAAGGATGTGCAACACGTGAATTTTTGCGTTCAGTAAAAGGAATGCGCCAAGCGNCTCATCGCAGACGCTGCTCGCCGCAGGTTTTCATGGGATGTGGCAAATCCGGCGTAGCGAGCGACAAGACTGACGTGTATCGATCTAACACTTAAAGCTTTTTTCAATAATATTAGTAGAGGCAGATCGCTGTTCCAGAACATCGAACTTTCGCATGCAATATCCACGGTAGCGAGAGCGCAACCGCTTTCAAGATTATTTGTTATTTTCAATTGGTTTTCATAATGGGATTCTATAAGTGACAGGATGCCTCATCGGCAATTGCAGCGATAACAAGTAAACTTTCCCTTCTAACTTTAGCCGCTGCCTATATCGCAGCCGGGAGTACGGAATGGGGGTTATATTCTGCAGACACTGACAGGAGTAATGTGATCAATAACGCAAAACAACACGGGTTGTTTTTTACTTCTTCAAGAAGAGAATAGGCTTCGAGGCGCAGCAGCCAAATAAATACGAGAACATATCTTCGAAATACAAGTGTTTCCTGCATTTTTGTTTCGTTTCAGTCTTTATTTATTTCCACTTTCCCTCTGTCGCCAGTTAAAAAAATTGTTTCGACATTTCCCGAACGCAGCCGAAGAGGGTAGTCACTTTGTAGCGGTTCGCCGTACAATCAATGTCGTTCGCGAAGCCCATCAAAGACACCACTGCTTCACTGCGGCGCGCATTCCTGCGCATGATTAGGCTCCCGCTCGCCACGGCTGATCCGCGATTAGCGCTCGCGTAACGCATGGTTGCGCTTCCTACGAAGCTCTTGCTCTCGAGCTGACGAGATGAGAAGTGTCAGCGCAGGCCCGACGGCGTCCGAGCCCGTTTCGCCCTTTTCTCCGGCGCGCTGTCGCTCAATTTGCGGATCAAGCCGGCGTGCTTTCGGTCGGTGCGCAGAGTTCAAAAAGCAGAAGCAGGTTTACAAGCGCTGATTCATTGTGTGCAACTTTTTCACGCAGCGCCACACCGTTGCAAGAGATGCCAGTGGACGTGGTGAAGGTGGCTGAGCCGCCATTGCGTACAGCGGAGTGGTTCTTAGCCTTTTCTTCACCACGCCTCCTTTAAGCAATTGTCCTTCGTTTCAAGCCCCCCTTGCTTTAAAGCCTCCCGTTCTAAAACTTCTCACGTTGTAGAGCGGATGAGAGCTTCCGCCCCTTCGGAAGTTTATTGACACCCCTGGGGAGGCTTGCCCCCCGGGTAAGAACCACTGGTACAGCGTCAATTCTGACTCCTGTAATTGGGAGCCCTTGGTGCTCTCCTGCTAAATTTTCTTTGCGTGTTTCTTAATTTCATTCCCCATGACAAAGTTTGATAGCGAGGTCCTCATAATTTTTTCTTACGCAACAGTGACACTTCACCTCACTTGGTCTTCGGTAGAAATTGGAAATGACAAACGAACTACTCAAACATCGGTATGTACAGCAGATAGCGCCCAGCCAATCAAACTCGCAACGCACAGACATTTCTATAAAAGGGACGGTCGTTATGGCTGGTCATCGCTCCGAAAGCCACTACTCCCAACGCAGACCCGTCCAGTAGAAGCCTGTTTGTGACAAATCCAACAAGTTGTGCAAGCAAGAGTGGTCTTCAGAGCCTGCGATAAGTGCAGGGTTTCAACAACATGCGATCCGTCGCATGTCTTAGTCAGAACACGAGAGACATTTCCAAACAACAAATCGCGCGGAACCTGAATCGGATGTTCTATTGTCTGGGGCGGGCGCTTAACGAACGGGCCAGCCCAAGGGCCACTCGAATGAAGGACATCGCGGCGGCTGCGACAATGATCTCTTCCCAGCGTACGGCCGCCACGCCGTGACGTCAGCAGGCAACAAACACAACGTCAGCAGAACCAGCAAGTGTGGATAACGGAATGTGGAGGGGGAGCAGGTGGCGCGCGCGTTCCCACACGAAAGGTTTTCAGTTACATTCCTATGGAACAGAGCAACATTAACATAACACAACAGCTGGAAACAAAATCAACATATTTTGTTTTACTGGGTTAAATAGTACATGCGCAATGGCTCTTTACAATCGAATTCAAGCCTAGCGTTAGAAGCAGTAAAGGTACAGTCGTGGAAGTCACAGCAGCATTCCCGCATGAACGTGTCTGTT
>JGI24159J19872_10006934_pt1 | contig 14811 bp, 7 predicted proteins | sample Ectturendosymbi4_FD_19872 | JGI IMG/M metagenome (IMG submission 19872) | reverse complement strand
GTTGCCCGAAAATTTTATTTTACACAAAATTTTTTTCTTCAGGAGCGTCGTGTTGATTTTTTTGGAAGGTGCTTCGCGGTCCCCAGAAAATTGTCTCGCGGCCCCAAAAGGACCGCGGACCCCAGTTTGAGAACTACTGATCTAGAATGAATGCTATTGCTGCCAAACACTGTCTATATTTTTATTGCGTAAAAAAATGACTTTGAAATTGGATTGCTTCTTAGCCAACGTTTGAGCTTCAAGGCATATACAAAACGTGTATCACCGTCATAGTTTTAAAACTATACAAAAACAAACATCTACGATGTTCATTTAAGGCTACGGCTGATGCTGCAGACAAAGGTAAGTTGTAGGCCTACAGTATTTGTAGCACGCCAGAGATATCACAGAGGATTTTTTGCGATGGTCTTGAAATGAAGTTTACATCACCATTAGGTGGGATATAGCAAACTGGTGCGCCAGAAACAACTGCGAAAAGCATTACTCCTTGTTTTTACTTGCGGTTAGTGACTACAAGCGCTTAGATGCAAGTTTTTATTTCATTATCACCAACTTCCACACGAAGCTTAAAACCTTAGGTAAAGGTCAGCCATGATATGAATTGTCCAGCATTTATGCTATACAAAACGTTTGATTAATGGACAATTGGCAAACCATACTGCTTTGATAAGATTCCACACTAAAAGCTGAAGTAGGATATGTTCCTTTAAGCAGTTTCGTTGATTTGCAGTTGCACTGAAGCATTTATTTTGCTTGCACATCAAAAGCTTGATTAAATTGAGAAAATTTGGTTCAACTTTCGGATTGGGAGAGAAATTGCACACATTGCCCCCCGGCTACGTGCCTGCCTATGTTGCGCATCATAATACACTTTTGGATAGTTTCGGATACGGATAGTATGATTTCAAGGAAAACAGCACTCGGATCGGAAACGGATATCATTTTTCAAAAACAGGATAGGATCGGATAAAAAAAAAACAGTATCCGACCATCTCTGTGCTGCGCGCACTGTGAACATTGGATTCCCGTCCGACTGCGATGCAACTATAGGAAACTGGCATTGGAAAGTTCGCAATACCCCTGGCTATCTAAATTGTAACCGTGAGTCAAACTACAGTACATGCCGCGCTGGTTGCTCGAGACGAAGAAACTTCACTTTACCGTCGCTAAAGTTCGTAACTGCTCGCTATGTGAACCTTGGTGATCTTGACAAGATTTCGCAAATGGTTAGCAGCCCCTGACAGTTTTTATTTTGTAAATCATAATTATTAGCATGCACTGACGTTTGAAATTTCGTAAATATTATGTGATATTTCGACCTCAATTTGCCTCCCCCCAGATCCTGCAGCCGGGAGCACATGTGTTCATGACCTCCCTCATTATGCCAATAATAATGAGTGGTGCAAAGTGCTTGCTTTTACTTTTAGAACAGGCATTTTTATTGAAGGAACAATTTTAAATAAGAAACTACATTTTTATATTTTCACAGCTAGCATTTAAATTGCGTGCTGATACAGTAATGTTTACCCATTCCATGAAGATGCTCGTAACCATGTTTCGCCAAAATCATAACTGCATTTTTAGTATGCACTGACTCAGATGACATTGACACGAGCGATTTCATTCAATGGCGTAAACTAATTGTGTATGATAGCGTAGCGCATAGGCTGCAAATGGTGTTTTTCAACGCTAGGCAGGCCAGAAATACCACTATTTAAATCTTCAATAAGATTAAGATGCAACTGCTAAGTGCGAATCAAACCTGGTCTTCCAATGTGAGAGGCATGTGTTCTGGTCACTGTTCCACTCAGTCGTCTGAGTGTTAGCAATATCATCACCTCCGGAAATTCTACGTCTGTCTTACCCACATCAAATATTTATATCCGTTTTGAGACGGTGAGAAGTCTTTTGGCTTTTACTCACGGTACTGTGCAACCGGTCGATATGATTTCGGACGTCACCTTACGACTGTTGCATGTAGTGCAGTGGTTCTTAAACCTGGGTTTGACGTCGTAGCCGTTTCAGGGGCTCAACGAACGTCATCTGAAACATGACTAAAAAGCGTGCTTATATCACAGCAAGCTAACCATGGTCACCTTTGTAGTAAAGTAACCATTTTTACTTTCTGTTATGTTGGGCAAAAATGGGGTTCGACAAAAGCTTGGAAGATTACATAAACATTCGGGGTGTTTTCAAAGGTTAAGAACCACTGATTTAGTGTTTGCCCTGACAGCGTGGAACAGGAAAGGAAAAGGAAACTTGATAGCGAAACCCTAAACACGTACTGGTCGAATTGCGACAGACACGTCGCAAAGCAAACTGCGCGCTATTCGCGGTCACTGATCGCACGCTAACGTAAAAGAAAGGCATGACTGTGCGTTTTTCCGTTCACTGTTTTTCTTGCGCAAGCTTTGTTCTCACTGGTTCTTGCGAGAGGCGTAGGCAGGGTTGGTGTATGATTCGCAATGAACTGACGATAACCATTGGTGAATTGGCGGCAGTCACCACTGGCTTTCGGAAAGTGATCGGTAGACCTGACTGTTTTTATAGCATTTGATCGATGAAAACAACAAGCGCAGCTCACTGCGCTCTTTAACGGATGGGCTCGTGAAATTTGTGACCAGTGCAGCCCTTGCCTGTGAATGCTTTGCATTTAGTACAGCGACGATGTTAGGCTTGAGGCTTTTTAATATTTAAAAACGTTTGAAGCGTGATTCTAGACAAAAGTTGTTTGCTAAAACGTCAACTTAGGCTTTTAACGCGATGTACAAATGTGCTGGAAGGGGTAGACCTGGCACTATTTGACCGACAGTCACAAGTGGGCCTACTACAAAAGTTACCACGGTCACCATTCCTGAGGACTGCTGTGCAAGATGAGGGTAAAATCCTGAATAGTATTTAACTTAGTTCGCATTGGAGATTGTGAAGTTCAAGTTTGTATTCAGTGACACCTTGAGAGGAACTGCGAAGCATGTAGTGTGCTGGCTACCAGCGGTGGCATGCTGGTCAGAGTAACCCAGTTAAAATGTTGTTTCGCTGGGAAAAATCCTACTCCAGTACAGTCAGAAGTACCTGGGCTATTCAAAACTATTCAAATAAGATGTAAAAACTATAAGAATTTTCAACTACTAAGTACGTATTTTGAAGTAGAACCAGTGTGAATGGTTCAAAATGCCAATTTCGGAACATTCACAAATGAAAAAAAACGAAAATGAGCCTAGGTTTTGCAATTAATTAGGGTCAAATTCAATCAGAAGTTAGTCAGATGCTTTTTATTGGTTCGTTGCCAACCGCCAGCGCAGTCACGGGCCTCAAAAGTGACCTAATCTTGACAACTGTTCCGCAAACGCTCGCTGTTGGTTAAAGCAAGGAAGAGACAGAGGTTTGGTCAAGAGTACAATGTGAAACCAGCTGGTGGAAACAAGACGGAAAGTAAACAATAGAATTACATTTAGGTGGCAGGCAAATTTTTGGGGGTGCGAAGGATTTTTGCCCAAATTTTCCCAAACTTGCCTGAAAATTACTTCAAAGAAAATGACTACCGAAAAAACGACTCCATTCATTTATTAAAGCACTACAAGCACCATTTTTGCCCGAAGCTCCCCCAAACTTGCCAAAATTTCCTTCAAAACTGCTTTGAAATGAACGTATGTGCTAGTATTTTTATCGAAGCTGGATTAAGCGTCTTGTGGTGGTCTACGTGTTTGTGAGTATTGATATTTTTCTGTAGGAATATATTTTACATTGATAAAACTTTCACAGATAAAGAAAAATAGATTAGCCGCTGTGGCCCTTTTGATCTGTTGTATCTATTGGTCATTTAATATTTGCTCGGCGTATTTGGAGGAAAGACGAAGATGTGTTGAGTTATAATTTCAGGTTAGTTGTCACAAAACTGCTACTTAATAGTTCAAAGCACATGTTGTTAAGAGCTCTTAGAAGCAGAAGTGACAATGTCTCTTGCTTTTTTAAAATTCGTTTCTGTTTATGCTTGGATGCTGTTTGTGGTCACACAAGACCACCTCGGGTAGACAGTTGGAATCACATCGCAAAGACACACCAAGCATGGGTGGCGGACAGTGTTCCCTCTAAAAAAATTCTATCCTGAGCAAATGTTTGTTTTATTGCGCAGGAAGCGCATGCAACTGCGCAACCATGCAGACACAAACAGTGAAGCATTCCCAACCTTAAAAGTGATACGCAATATATCTATATATATACCGTATTATATTTAGAATGTTAGAAGTGCGCGATAATGAGATAGCACTGCGCAAATTGTCTGGTGGTAATGCGCAGTTGCGCACCTTAGAGGGAACACTGGTGGCGGACCACTTTTCAAAGTGGGGGCACAAGAGCTCGTCTCGTGGTTTGAATTAGCATCTGTGGCGTCACAAACATTGAAATATGACGTCGTTAACTACACACCATGTGAAGGTCTAAATTACACTATTTTAGACAAAATTACACCACTATCAAAATGTGTCGGTGAACCACCTGAAATTCAAATAGACTGTTACAGGGGCGATTCAGGTCAACAGCGTCACTCGGGCTCATCACACGGCTTATTCTGACTGAATAAAACCTTTCGACGCTTGCGTCACTGAAATTTCATTCTGGCTGGCATTATCGTTGCCCTGTGACGTTAGTTACGTAACAATAAATGAAAAGTTCATGATGACTTCTCCACTGTTGAGTAACGTACGTCACGGAGCCAGAGTAAATGGCGAGCGAACGAAGTCGAGAGAACGCCTACTAGGAAAGATATTGTTTTATTCTGGTCTCTTGCAACATGAACGCGAAAGTCCAGACATGGAACGAAACTATATGAACAGTGACAAGGCCCAAACAAGAGAGCCCGAGTTAACAACTTCGCGACGTGGGACCGTGGGTGGTGGCACAAATACTCGGGCTGTGCCCGAGGAGCCCGTGTGCCGGAGTCGCCACTGGGCTGAAAAAAATACCAAGAACAGAGCTTAAAAAACAGGCAGAAATTACACAGCATTGATACCTGTCTTAAACACATTCAAAATCACAACTTTTCCACTTCTTGAACACAGAAGTAACATGACTGAATACTCATTCTACAACTGCATTAGATACCGGGATGCAAAGACAAGAAAAAATGTATGTAGCAACTAGCAAATTGTCTGTAAGGATGCCAACTGTGTTGCCAATGCAGAAATAAAATAGAGGTACTGTGTTTAGTGTTGCCAATGAGAAAACGTAAACAAAACACAATTGAAATTGATATGTAAAATATTTCATTTTGCGTATACGATTCAGCAAAATTTCACTATTTGGAATAGTGTTAAAGCGCTTGAATTACACCAATTTTTTATGGTGTGGCACGCACTATTTCCGACGCACAAGCATGGGTGTCGGAAGGGTGACAGGAATTTTCAGCAAAAAAAGCTGTTTTCTTAGTTTCGAGTGGTAAAAACCAAATTTCACCACTTTTAGCCCCCTAGAAAAAAATTTGGAAAAATCCACTGGTGGCCCCCCTGGAAAAAAGCCTTCCGACGCCCATACAGACAAGCATGTAAAATTACACCATTTTTGTAAAAAAATGTGTTGTATTGCACCATCCGGTTCAACACTGTTCACAACACCAATGCGGTAAGCAAGCCATAGCAGGGTGACAGACTGTGCACGATGTAGTCTGCCAAACAATTACGAAATCCTGCCAAATTAAAAATATATTGACAAAATACTGCCAAAATTTTGCAACATTTTTTTCATTAAACGATTTACTTTAACAATGGACCCAATACTAATTGTGTTACTTAAACTTATTTAGGCAAAATTTGGAATTCAAAAGTGGGGGACCAGGCCTCCCCAGAAATAAAAGTGGGGGCCTAGGCTCATGCGGCCCCCCAGTTCCGCCACCTATGACACCAAGGGGAATGTTTGGTTTCTGCGGCCACCCTTATAGCTGTGCATTCCAGCATTAACATTCTTTTTCACTTGAAACTCCACGATGCATATTTAACATTTAAAATTTTTTTACTGGCTCATTCTAAACATTTAATGTTCTGCAGTATCTTTGTTTGAACTTTTGTGCTTTTTTCAGTTAAAGGCAATTAGCTTCAGATCTACGGTTTCAAAATGATCCTTTGTCGAAACAATCGTAGTTAATACTTTCGCAGAAGCCAAGAGTGGACATCACTTATGTGTCTAGGAGTTTCGACTCAAGACAAAGGTTTTCACGGGTTCCACAGAAGTAGGGACTCATAATAGCTGAAAAACCACAGCATATATTAAATTTGATAAATCGCATGACATACATAAATCCTACTACCAGTGGCGTAACTACAGGTTTGAGCGCCCAGTAGCCAACATTCAGAAAAAAATTGAGAAATGATGGTGAATCCGAATGTGGGTGGCCATACTAAAACTCTAAGTCACCGGAAAAATACGCCGAAAAAAACAAAAAAAAAACTACCAGTTGAAAACCAAAAGAATAAAAAACCGAAATATAAGCTAAGTGGGGGTCCGGTTTTTGCATTCAGCTTGCCAGGGGCGCGATTCACTTCTCTGCTGCCCCCAGTCAGTTGCGCCAGTGCCTAATATTTGAAACTCATCTATACTGTATGTAGCAGTAGTAACCTATATAACAATTACCTGCCAAATAAGATGCCTGAAACACTTAAAACATTTTACGTCAATCTGCTAGTCAACGCAACCGCCTTTTTATGAAGTTTCAAACTCATTTTTGCACCGGAAACTGCTTGTAATCACTCTAAACCGCAGTAAAAGAGCCCAGACACTTGACCCCTTAGTCTACGCACTTACCAAGAGGAAAGTTTTACCAAGGCACCACACAGTTTGGCGTTATTTGAAGTATACAGTGGCAAGTGCCCCATTTACCTCACTCTAAATCCACCACTGGTTGGCACACTATTTGACTAGTTTTGCCCACCCATCACACAAGGTGAGCTGTCGTAAAGGTTATCCGCTTTGGTAAATAAATACAACTGTAGAGCGACAGGTGTAGAACTGTAGACTATGCAACCAAAGGATTGCGGTCTTCATTACTTCGCTAGATTTTTATACGTTTTTCGATCCCTTTTGATAACGCTTATACACACTGACAGTGTGCACGAGCCGTTGGATTTTGGACGAGAGCAGGGCTTCTTGACTTGGGGTCCGTGAACCTCTGAGGGGTTCGTGAATGTGATGTAGAGAGCTAATAGGCTTTGCTTTGACAATTCGAAAGGGTTAATAGGCTTTGCAGACATCCAAAGCCTAATTTCGACTATTTATTGCACCATTTCTTCTTAAGGGATCTGTAAGTTTTATTAGGATGTACTGTGGGTCCGTGACCCCCAAATGTTTAAGAAATGCTGGACCAGAGCAGCACAGGTGAACAAACAGCGGACTCCGCGTACTTTTGTTGAGGCGGAGTCTTAGAAATGTTTTGGGGGGGGGGTGAAGAAGCTGAGGCGGAGTTTGATTATTTTGTCATATTTTCAAAGTTCAAGGCACTAACACTAAATTGAATCTTTTTGAAAAAAATTGTGCAGTTACTTTTGCTGACACAGAAAGAGTTATCTAGTTTTTATCCAGTGTTGAGGTATGACGTGAGTGGTGGTTAGATACAGTATGCGTTGCAATTCAACTCTGAAACTACAGTATTTCAGGTTGATTTCTTGACATTACATTGTTAGCATTAAAAGTTTCCAGCTGTCCGTGATTGAACTGTAGTTCCATCAGCAATGAAAAATAAATTATTATAATGTTTTACTTGCATTTGGTTATTCCAGGCCTGCAAGGAGTTATTTTACAACAGTGAAAAGGTTATGCGGTTATGAACTACATTAAGTAAAACTATAAAGTAACATGGGTGTGTGTTACTGTATAATATAAAAAACTCTGCGGAGTCAGACTTCAGTATTTCCATGATTGGCGGATGCGGAGTCAAAAAATAAGACGCCGCCAAAAAGAACTGTGAAAACCTTCATTTATTATTTTATTTGTTGAACAATTTATGCAATTCCATGTAGAATATCTTGTAATGTTAGCATTAAACGTCATCATTGGTGCTCTGTTGTGCGACCAAAATGTCATCCATATGCTTAAAATGACGGCGTTGTTTTAAGAGCAAATGTGTACTGCTGTACGCCTCTCACACAAAATATATAGGCATGCGGGAAGCAGGAGGCATTGTACATTTTCGAAAAGGGTGAACTTGGGGTATTTCTCGCAAGGATTTCAATAAACACCAAAATTAGAACATAGGTCGTTTAAGTGGTGTACCAGTAAACGTTTAAGCTGGATGCACACGGCATGCATCCTGTGCGTTTTTTGGGCGAATGCGTCTGATTTCGTGACGTCACGTCCTTTTCTGATGCGTCTGGTATGGTCTGCGTTCGAGTAAAAGTGAGTCCGAGCAGTGAGTCTGATGCGTCAATATAGAAACAGGTTCCTACTCGACTGCAGACCATACCAAGACGCAACTTTCGGTGAGAACAGTTTAAATTTTAGTTGAACGTACTTCAAATAAGCATCACGCCAGAATTTTTTTAATTTTCCAAAAACGTTTTTTTTTCCCATGTGCAAATTATCTCAAATCGTATAAGAAGAGAAGTACGCAGTGCACACAGCGCTGAATAAAAAACAGCAGCTTTTCTCTTGTTGAAAATAGGATGTCAATTGCTAACACACCCTCCTACTTCGAAAGCAAACTCTTCGCACGCAGTATAACTTGATTGCGCTCTGAATTGACATTAAACTAGGACAAATTAGCCAAACGGTGTATTCAAGTTCAAACGATTTCTGGTAACGACTCGTAGCATCGCCCACAATCATTTAAGAGTGCTTTCTTCGAAAGATTTCTTATCCTAACATTTGCATTGAAAAATTGCTGTTAGTGTTGGTTTTTTTGCAGCTGTTAGTGGGTGCGTGTGAAAAATGCAATGCGGTTACAATGACGGATGTCTTTGATGTAGCTCAGGTTTTTTTTAANGAAAATGTTGGGTACCCGGAATGGATCTGTAGGGACCCGATTTCTCTGATTCTAGGGACCCGAATCGGGTCCCTAAAACGCCTTAAAAAAAATTGATGTAGCTACAGGCACCAGCTACATCGGCAACTTACCATCGCTGATGTAGAAAAAGTCAGGTAGCCTTGCCTTTACGGTTTGACGGTAAAAGTATTAGGTGCAATGACACAAAATCATGATACAAAAGCTGGTTGTGGAAAGCGTACGTTCTACCTGATCCTTTTTATTTTCTCAGCTTGTGAGGCTCTGTGGAAGTGGGTGTGCTGCGCTGACGATAAGAAAAAAGATGATGGTATGTATGAGTACACTTAAAATTTCGGTTTGTTTTCTAAAGCGAACGTTCGGTCGATGTTTAAGTTGTTTACGCCAACGCAAACTGGATCACGCAATTTTTGGCAACTTAATTTTGCAACTCAAAACTTTAAGGCTACAAAACACATATTTAAATGAAATGTAGTATGGGTTTCCAAAAACGTTTTCATCGTAACCAAAATTTCCTGAATGAAGCTGTTGAAACACCCGTCTTTTTCTTTTTGATGCCCCTCTTTCCCTTATATCTTTTACCTCTACAGTTGCTTACCTAACCCTTCTGCGCATAGGCATGCTTTTACCCTGTGTTTTTTGCTATTGTTTTGTTTACTTATTTCATCTGATATTGATGCGTTCTATTTTGTTACTTTTTCTATTACTACATGCGAAACGTCTTCAGTTGAAAATAGATCTGTGCTAGCAACAGGGCTGGCTGAGCAGATGACCGTTATGCTCTTTGGCCAACCCTTTGTGATTCAAACATGTTAGAACACAGTCGTGAATTTACTAAACCGGACGTTTTAGATGTTTTTGTATTCTCATCAATTTGCAATTAATTTCTGCATTTTGCTGTTGTTGTTTTCCCACTTGCTGCATTCGTGTTACTTCGTGATTTGAGTTACAAAAATGCATGAATAAACAGTACAAAATGTGGGGGACGCACCAATCTTTTTCTCTTTGTTCCTCAGCTAGGTTGGATTAAATATTTTACTACTACTGAATCTTCCATATACTGTAGATTTGAAATCTAGAGTACTGTTGAGTGCCAGTGGACTTAAAAGTCCGGGACAACTATCCATCAACTGGCGAAGTGACTGTGTTCTAAAGCAGGGGTTTCCCTAACCCGGGTGCGTGAGCCCATCCCAGGAGCATCTTTACGCGTTTCTGAAAATCAAAACTATAGTACGTTTTGTTGAAATAAAAATAATCATTCAATAAAGCCTAATTGTGTCTTCCGCATGGAGCTTCTTGGTAAATGTTCCCTCCCGCGCGATGTATGTGGCGTCACAATGTTTCTGAGGTAATAAATTTGGCTAATAAAAGTTTGTGGTACAGGTGTTGTCTTCCTCTTCCTCCCTGCGGGATGAGTGATCGATACTTGATGTGACTTTGCGAAATTCTGAAATAAACGCTATATTTCATCTGTTGCTATATCATTGCAATATTACATCAAGATCTTGTTTTTTTTTCAAAAAGCACTGTGATATGCTCGCAACCTAGCATAGTGTAATTCGGGATCAAATCGTGTCTCAAATTTCGGGGTTTGTGGAGACATTTGTATGGTGGTCCATGCGTGCCACCCTAAAAAATGTTTGTTTCTGGCATTTTTTTTTAAAATACAAATATTTTACATTTTTTAAAATAAAAATTAGCAATCTTTGTGAAACGAAATGAAAAAAAAAGTCAAGCTCAGACGTACGTGCAATACCAACGCGAGCTACTGGAGCCAGACCTCGGCATAGGAGAATCTGCAAATCAAGCCTTCTCAAGTCGAAACACTGGCGCTTTGAGGAGATTGGCACGCATGGACCACGACCAGAGAAGCTGATGCGATTGTTTTCCGATTTGCTTTACGTTTTTTTTGCAAAATGAAAGTGTTTCAGAAACAAAAGTGAAAGTGTTTTTTGAAACGAAAATGAAATTGTTTTTGAAACGAGAATGTTTATTTGGAAACCATTTGCGAAGCGAAAGTGTTTTCGAAATGAAAGTAAAATTGTTTTTGAAACGAAAAGATTTTAATTGCAAACGCTTTGTCTTTCAATCAAAAATGCTCACGATCCGACAAATGTTCGTTAATATATTGAAAGCGATTAGTTTTTGATTACATTTGAAAAAAACAAAGCGCTAGCAAACGTTTTCTATTATTTTTCATTTCGTTTCAAAAAGATTGTTAATATTAATTTTTAAAAATGTAAAATTTTCGTATTTTTTTTGTTTTTTCAAAAAAATGCCAGAAACAATTTTTAGGTTGGCACGCTTGGGCCACCATACATTTGACATCCACAGGGGTTCGTTGGAGAATAACAACCTGTGACCGCTAGTCTAAAGTTTACGGTGTTTGAGTTTGTGCCAGGGAGGCAAAAGCGCATCAACCTTTGCCTGAAGTCAGGCGAAAATGTTGTTGTGACTTAGCATAGCATAGGCAATTTTCGCGAAGGAATTTGATGGCGAAAAAGCAGCCTGTTTCACTTTTGCTAAATGAAGCTTCATGCTCCGCTGAGCTTGGTGTAATTTAATTTCTATTGCTCTGAACTTGTAGTTGAATCAATGCAAAAGTGAATGAGAAGCGCGCTGTCAATGTTTATTTACTGCACGAACTATCAACTGATCTCCAGACGTCTCGTTTAAGGAAGGCTTCTGAGACCTTTCCTCCGCTGAGTCACCAGATAAAGAAAAACAAGCTGCAAAACTTTCTTCCACCCCTATCATCAGTTGCGCAAGTTTTGCTCATCGAGTTCTTAAAAACCTATGACGATCAACTAGCAAGTGACACCGAATGCCTTGTAGCGACGCTTTTAAACACGCGCATGCATGATTTTTGTAGCTGAGGCCTGGAACAGCGATCTACAAATTTCTAAGTAACGAAACTGCTCTTCGAAACCCCCGCTGTTTACTTTCAGCAAGAAGGGAAAGAGTAGAAAACGATAATAATCAAGTACTTTTTATTCCCCGTTAACTCTGAAGGGGCATTCTTTGCGTAAGGAATAGGATCGAGAAAGAGGGGAGGAATTAGCCAGCATTTGATGAAAGAAAAAGTGCATGTAAAACGCATCACTTCCGAATCGGACTTGCGTGTGCTCTGATGCACACTACTGTAGATCCTGTCATCTGCATTTATTTGCAACAGAAATGGGTGGTCACTAACAATGTAAGCACCTTTTCAACTTTAATACCTTTTCCAGTTGGTTTAACATGTAACGAGATGACAAAAGTTGTGGTAGGTTCAAAGCGTAAAATAAACAGTTCTTTCTTTCGTACAATAGTTTTCTCTATTTCGTTGCAGTTCCTTTGAATAAAACACATGCCGTATGCACGAACAATCACTAAAAATGACGGTATTCATCTTAAATGAAATGCGTATTATATTTAACGAGCAAACTTAGTTACAACTGCAAGTCCATAAATAATGTAACCCTGGTCCAGATCTTCTGTCCACTTTTTTGTGATGAATTGTGCTGAATACAGAACAGTAGCGATCACATGCCGCTAACTAACTGAAAGACTATTATCTGCGAAGAATGAAGGATAAAGTTTTTAACATTTTTTGAAAAAACTTCATGTTTTTTACACAGGTGGTTCCTGACAAAAGTCTTCAACTCAATATGAAGTCAGGCCAACGGTAGTTGTCGCAGCCCCGTCCTATACTCGCAAGCACCCTCCACCACCGTACAATGGCGGTGGATGAGGTTAAGTTAACGCCATCGAAGCACCTTTGTATGCAAATTTCCTCAAGAAGCAAATTGAAGTTTGCATGGCGAACAATTTTTTTGTTTGTGAATAAGGCATATATGCAAAGTACAGCAGCCCCTTTAGTGAATGCATTTTAAAATTTATATTTTGATTCCAACGACCAACAGCTTCGATGGTCCAATCCCTTGCCGTTGCAGCACAAGTGCGATGGCTTGTTACCTTGCCGTGAGGCAACAAGCACATCGAAATCGACCGTAAATGAAAGTGTGGTTCTAAGTCCTCGAAACGAGTGAAGAATCACGCTGGATCCATTGGCCGGTTGGCATGTGTTTGGTGTCTCACCAATGTTGTGTTTTGCGTTCTTCAACCACTGCACCTGTATTGTATTGCTGCAGCAATGCCCTGCGTAAAACGAAAAAGTTCTTATGTTTGATTAAATTGTGTTTGACATGACTTGACATCAGTATTTCATGTTTGACGGTAAAAATACCGATGATGCCTGTGCTGGAACTCACATAGAAAACAAACTATTGTTCTGCCCATTTTGTCGTTTCCACAAATGGTTGGCAAAGACCTGTAGATTCTCCGAATTGTCGATTGCGCTCAGCCAAGTTTTGCTGTCTCGCAGAAATATCTGTTGGTCAGTGAGATAGCTTGCAGCACTTTTGTTACTTTAAAGAAATGGATTTATGATTGGCTCGTGTGGTTCACTCACGTGAATGTCGTTTCACAAAGTATTTTGTCTGCTTTACCGTGTCACCACATAATAAATTAGGTTACGACCAAGCACTCTTAAGCTTTCCAGACAGCGAGTGGTTGATTTTTGAACTTTGAAAAGTGAAGAGAAAACTAACAAAGCGTTTAATAAAAATGCAATATGCGCAACAGAGCATGTCAGACGAAATCTGAGGCAAGTTCTGTAAGAAAAAATCAGATTAGAAAGGCTATATGTCTTTCAACGCACGGATACGTTGTTGCTTGCATCATGTAGCATTTTTACTGGGCCCATGTTTTCACGGTGGGAAAAAACATCATGCAGCAAAGCCAAATTTAAATGCAGCAAAAAGGTTTCGTGCACAAACATGTAAAGTACTGAAACGTGGGCAGGGTCACAATTGCAATTAAGAGTGATGAACAAGTCCTTGCAACAACGGCGTATTTGTAAATCATTGAGCGGCAAAGTTTAGGTGAACGATTTTTAACTACACGTGTTGCATGAACGATTTTACATTGAGTTTCTCTGGTCCAGCTGAGCCTCAACAACAGAACCAGTGCAAAATTGTTTTTATTGGCAATAACGTTCGAACCACAAACGCTAGATGGCCAATCAAGGGCTGTAAAGATGTGGATTTTCGTTTTCGCCTAGTTTTTTGTAAGAAACAAATATTGCCTCTTGGGGTTGGGCCTAGGGCCGGTGACCTGGTCCAAAAATGCCTAAACCTATCCATTTTGTGACGTCACCCAGAAAAAACTTAAATTCAAAACTTCCCAAATTTTTTAAATCGAAGCTACAAGACTCCGCATCTTTACAGGGTTTGAACAGCTCTCTAACAGCTGACGAGTTACGGTCAAATATGTGGTTGGCACGATCGTGGCTTCTGCGGGCCTTAAAGGGATGGTCGCCCAACTTCAGGTCTAGACCCACTCCTAGTGAAACTGTCGAAAACGTGCAGTAATTCAGTGAACATGTCGACACTGGTATCGAATCAGGACAACTGCCATCTATGACTACTTCCACCTGGGCAAATCTCCACCCAGACAACTGCCACCTAGGATAATACGTTTTACACATCACGTACAAGCATGGGCGTCGGAAGAGTGGGGAGGTTGGGGTATCTTGGCCCCTTGGATTTCGAAATTCAACATTTTCCTAATACATTTTTAGCAAAGAAAGATTGTTTTCTTAGTTTCGAGAGGGTAAAATCCAGTGGCGATTCTAGAATGAAAAAAGTGGGGGGCCACTGCGGGGCCAAGGAAAAATTAGGGGGAGCAACATAAATATCTACCTTGCATGGTGATTTTTCATTGTTTTGAAGATTAAGTTGCTATAATTAACCCTATCAAACCCAACATAGGCTTGTGAATATCAT
>JGI24159J19872_10006931_pt1 | contig 14812 bp, 7 predicted proteins | sample Ectturendosymbi4_FD_19872 | JGI IMG/M metagenome (IMG submission 19872) | reverse complement strand
TTTTTTTTTTTTTTTTGAAAAAAGTACTTTTTTTTTTGAAAAAAGTTCTTTATCACAGATCACAAAGACTTCTCCTAATTCAGGAGCGGGCAACCTTTTTCGGTTTGCGTGCCGAAATTGGCTAAATCAATGGGGTTGTGCCGAAATTGGCAATGGCAAAATTCTTCCGCGTGCCAACCAAAAATTGTGGTGAGGGGTCTGAATTTTGGGTCCCTGTGGCAGCGTCCCCCCCAATTGGGGGTATGGAGTGCGGCTGATACGGCTCTGTTTGCAGCCACATGGCGTCAAAAGCACATAAGGGTTAAATTGAATAGCGGATTGTTAACAAACGAAAAGAAAGAAACGGACACTGAGTTTCATCAGATAATACTGCGACTTGCAAGTTAATAACTTTTTCGTTTGAAGAGGAAAGGATCTCGTTTCCGAGGCCTCGCTCACGTGCCGGATAGAAGTGCTCGCGTGCCAAGTTCGGCACGCGTGCCAGGGGTTCTCACGCCTGGCCTAATTGAATGACCACAATTTAATTGAAAAAGACAACGCGGTTTCAGACAAAATGACTCAACCCAATTAACCATCACAACCATTTATGACGAGTTCCTCAAAAACTTTGGTAATAAATTAATAACCTGTGCTTTGTGTTTGGACATATCAAATGCATTTGACTGTGACCATGAAGTTGCACTTGGCAAACTCTATCACTATGTTATAAGAGGTGTTTTGCATAAACTATTCTCAAATTACGTGCATAATAGAATGCAATGCACCAAAACAGGGGCTTCTAAATATTCGTACAAAAAGATGTCTTATGGGGTCTTTCAAGGTAGTGTCCTCGCGCCTTGATTTTTTTCTACTTACATTAATGGTATCACTCAAGCTTCCACTTTTCATACCATTTTGCAGTATTTGCCGATGATAATAACCTTCGTATGTCCAGCACCTGTTTTAGTGTTCTTTAGACAACTGCCAAACTTACACAATACAAAATTGACCACTGGTTTAAACTTTCGCTTAATTACAATAAGACTGACTTTATGTTAATAAATTTTCATGAACCTAATCTTATTTCATTTATAGTTATTATAAATAACCATAGTAATTCCCCTAAAGATAACCTAATATATATATACACGATAGAAGTGTTCTTCTTGACAATAACCTAAGCTGGAAACCAAAAAAGGTGAAGAACTAACTATTAAGTGTTTTTGAAATTTTATCCAAACTTAAACATTGCACAACATACTCTGTCTTGAAAGTTGCTTATAGCGCAACTCATTATTCCATCAATACTTCATTTACTCAATCCTCAATCCAGGACGTGCTTCAAACGCAACCGTTCAGCCTCTCAAAATAAAGCTATAACACTAATAAGACCAACTAACAAGACAATAGTCGTTTCAGCACTTATGCTTTTCCAAATTTTATACCCTATCAGTAGACAAATTCATGCACTCGTGTCACAACAAACTGCTTTCAAACTATTTTGACAACTGCGTTCTTCAATCAGCGCTATTCATTCTCACTCTACAAGACTATCCACTTCTCACAATCTGCTTTCACCTAGAGTCAATTCTTCTTCATGAAAATGTTCCCTTACCTTTGTTGGCCCAAACGTGCGGTCTCCAATATTAGACTGTATTAAGTTTTCTGCCACTTTTACCTTCAAATGGAAACTTAAAAAACACCTCTTATATGTAAAAGATACATAATTATATATTTTAGCAACATTTCACTTATCAAGAATAAAGTGCTGATTCTGAGACTTCCAGTAATTTGGATAATGTAACTCTGTTTCTTTTCTATGTGTCTACAGTATACTTTTTTGATTAGATTGGTATTTCCTGTGCACATCCTATTGTTCCTCATAAAATTACGCTCCATAGCTTTGTTTTGTTTTTTAGAACACATCAATTAATTTTTTACGTTCATACTTTGCTTGAATGTTGTTTGACCACACCAAACTTTCTCAATTAAATTTGCTCCACTTCTTTGTGGACACAGGCATGCTTCCGTCATGCATAAATTTACTTCATCATGTTCTATGTTTTTTTTTAAATTTAACTGTGCTTATTTTAATTTCAACTTTCATTTTGTAACGCTTAACATAAAGTGATAAACGAGGTTGGTTGACTAGATGACCACTATGGTCCTTCACCAAACATATTGGACTCAGTGACGCTCTTTCTTTAGATTGATCATTTATTTTGCCATTGTGATTTCATTCATTCTAACTTTCACTGAAAATTGATTTTCTATTTGCATGATGGCTCATATTGTATTGTTTCTCTTTAATAGCTAGATCATATTGAACAACAAATCAACCAAACAATACTGTTTGTACAACTCGCCAATGAAAACTTACGTAAACGGAAACGTGGTCCCATGTGCCAGTAGTTCGCGATATAGCCACTAGACGCATGTATGTAAATTGTGTACTGTTCGCCTGGAATCAAGTTTTTCAGGGTGTAGTTGTATTGCAGCTTTGCTTGGCTTGCGTCATAAACAAAAAACTCAACGCTTGCAAAAATAACCATAATATTGAAACCGACTGTGATGAAGTTGGTGTGAGGCATCGTCCAGAACAAATCAACCGTTGTAGTCACTGGTTCATGTGATGAAAAGACCAAGCGTGAGTTCTTAGGCAATGGTACAGCTGAAAAAAGACATGCAAAGGTGGTTAAATTTCACTATTCATGAAACGGACGAAAAATAGATGGGTTGATTTATGCTTAAAACAGCAGTAAAAAATTTTACGATCCAAAATTACTTTTAGGCATGACAGCGTGTATTTCACCATTTCTGACATTAAACACAATCGACCATAGTGTTTCCAATTTACAAAAACCCAATATTCGTTTTTTAAAATGTGTGTAAGAATACTCTGGAAACGAAACCAGTTGGTGTCAGTTGCATGGCTTTATATTCCTGATGCTATTCACCTGAAACCAAACATTGTTTTAATTTGCAACTGATGCCAGATATCTGAATCAATTCTGTCAGTATGTCTTCCACATTCTGCATCATATTTGCTGAATTAGAAGTCAAAAATCATTTTGATAATGCCTGGGCGCTGATTCGAAAAGTGCTATCAGTTTTAGTCTATCACATTGAATTCAGGTACATCTGAACAATCTTCCATCAGCTAGATTTTCACACTGTATAGCTATTAATTACATTAGTTCAGGGACGGATCGCCGGGGGCAGGGGGCGGATTGGGGCGATTGCCTCTCCTAAAACCTACGAAAGTAACTTTTCACCATAATTTTGTACAACTCGGGAAACAGCATTCTCGCCGTAAGGCCTTTTTGACGTCCTTTGTTTTGTCACAGCAGTGCTGTGAAGTATGCTTCGTGTCTCTTGCGCAAGTGAACTCGTAATGGAACTTGACTGCCAAATGTTACTGAAATCTCCCCCGTAAATGTGTTTGCTGGATCCACCCCTGCATTGGTTCTACTGCCGCTTTGATCGGTGGCTTCGTTCTATTGACGCCGATTTCGACGCCGATTCGGCGATAAATCGGTTATAAGACATGACACTTGACACTTTTGATTGGAGCGCCCATGTACTTTTCCAAAAACTTTTGGTTTAGCTTTAGGGTTAAGGTTTTGGGGTTTAGCTTTAGGGCAAACAAAAACCTTTGTAATCTAACCTTTGGAGTACAGCAGAATTCGCCTATGACCAGGGCTACCATGCCGTCCTTATTTTGCAGTACTACGTCTTAGAAAGTATTACCGTTTAATTTGTAACAAATGTCCTTATTTCTGACTTGCGTCTTTATTTTTTCTTATATTCTGCAGCATACCAATTTGAAATAAGCAATATCTGAAAGGTGCAGTTTGGCCAAGTGATCGTAGCATTTTTCGTTGTGCCATTGCCAAGAAAATGGTCATTTCCCAAATGAAACAGATAAATTAGCTTTCTGGCGATTATTTTATTAGTAGCCGACGTTTCACCCACCTATTCAAGCAAGCTTCCTCAGGGCAATGCTTTTTAACCACATATAACATGCAACTTACTAATAACAAGAAGCAGTGAGCAGCATTACGTATAAAGACAAAAATCGCAAAACTGACCATCACGTTATAGGAATGGGTGCCGGAATCCGGCCATCTATTACAATGTTTTAAAACATGAGCAAAGCTTATCAGTTACCGGACTTCCTTGAGCTTGTACTTTTATTGACCGCCTTTGTGCCTGTAAATTTGCCAACTCTCACCACGCAAGTTCTACATTTTATTTGTTCGCTATTTTTACACTTTATTTATTTGTTCTCTATTTTAACCCATACTTTCACGCTATATAACCGCTTTTGCGCATTTCTATGTAGGTTTTACCCTTTTTATTGTGTTGTTATATTTCATCTCCCAGTGTTTTTCATTATACACTTCCACGATTTTTCTGTGACATGCTGTCACCCAGCCGTATAACGTAATGGTCAGTTTTGCTTTTTTGTCTTTATACATCATACTGCTCATTGCATCTTGTTATTCGTAAGTTGCATGTTATATGTAGTTAAAAAACATTGCCCTGAGGAAGATCGCTTGAATAGGTGGGCGAAACGTCGGCTACAAATAAAATAATCGCCAGGAGAGCTAATTTATCTGTTTGATTTGAAACCTGGTGCCAAATGCTACGAAATAACAACATGAGTAGCAAAAAGAACAGCATTTCTCAAATGTTCTGAATGTTTTGAATGTTATTTTCTTTGGCCGTTAAATTATCATATAGCTACGAAACAATACAATACAAAACATACAGACCGTTTCTATCTCATCGCGAGCATTTTGTGATCAAGGTTTTGTGACGTCATAAAAGTAGTATAATCTTGCGGCACAGAGACGTAACACATTTTCAGGCACTGTTAGCACTTTAAGCTGTCTACTCTGGTTAGGATTCTTATCTTAGGAAAGCTGGTTTTGTAGCGAAGTTTTAGCATTTAATTGATTCAAGAAATAAGCAAACGAAAAAAACGTTTTCCGTGACGATTACAAGCAGGTAGTCGAGAACAGGACATTGCTGAAGCAAATGGTTCAGGGAGATAAATAGACAAATATATGATCTGATGTTAGTCGTGCAAACAGAAACAATCGTCTTCTTTTAGGTATTAAAATGAAAATTTCCTCAGCCGTCCATACGTTTGGTTCTAGATCGATGGTAGCCCTGCCTATGATACTGTTATGACCTCCGCACACGGCGAAATGCCCCCGCCATGCCCCCGTTCTCCGACGTCCATGGGAACAGAACATAACGGGCTTGTGTGAGTCATTATGATCAATCCACTTGAACTGCCAAGCTTGAAAAAGCTCGAAATGATGCACATATTGCAAGCACAGGCGTGCAGCTGTATTAGCGTATACCCAGGGTCACCACATCAAATAACGAAACGGGAAACAAGTGATGCCTCAAAAAGTCAGCTAAATCAAGCAAGTTGAAATAGGACAGTTTTGAAATTTGGATCAGAAAATCAATTGAACGTGCGTAATTATGTTTCAATCCTCTTTTTATGGTTTTCCCTTGATCGCACGATCTGGAAAAAGCCACGTCAGTCACTATTAGTTTGGATGGGTGCAGGGCAGCAACCAGGTGTTATTTTCGGGAGGATGGGCAAAATGATGTAACTTGTTGCTGCACCTAACAAATAAATACTTTAATGAAAATTTCGGGGAGGCAATTGCACGATTGCCCCCCTCTGGTTGCGGGCCTGATTGGGTGTGCTTCGCACACCTGGAGTATAGGTTCGTGGTATTGAAGAATATGAGAATTACTGGCATTTGAATACGAAAGAACTAGTGTTGACAAACAACAAGTTTTGAAAAATTAAATCTACTCCTCATGTTTTAGTAGCCTCACAATAGGAAAAATTATCTAGTTACAGCATTTTATTTTGTGTAATTTCACTCTTTGGATGCCCCCCTGCCTTGGATGCCCGGGGCCGTCACTCCGTTCGCCCCGCCCCCTCTGCACGCCACTGGACTTTATCCGAAACAATTGTCATTATTTTGTCTGCTATGGCTGATCAGCGCAAACGCTGACCGCATTGGGTACATTACCAATTTCTGTAGCATGATAGAACTGTTGCAAGAGTTCAAAAACAGCAGTTGTTAACATAGCAACATTCAGGCATTTGATAATGTCTCAGGANGGAAAAAGGNAAACTTATAAGTTATCTGGACGTCTACACATAATAAATAAACGAAAGTTTTCTTACCAGCTTTATGGGCATTCTCAATNCTTTTGTAGTTTAACAAGATTCGACCTTGCAAACAGGGTGTGCGTCAGACAGTCCAGCCGCACACTTTCTGTGCTCGACTGCTCGTATTCGACAAGACTCATTTTGCAGTTGTAAATTGCTCTGACGCATTGATGAGTGTGTTTTACACCCCCAGTCTGTTATTTTTGCAGTTATGAACTGCTGTGCCGTAGCGTTGAATTTACTTTCCTCTGATAGTCTAGCTTGGAGCGCTGATAGTTTATATTCAGTGCAATGACATATAAAATAAGTGGATGTAGAAAGCTATGCATATTATGCCAACAAACGTCGCCAGAACGTTGATTTGGAAACATGAATATGACGTCAAATTGTGACGACACAAACAGCGCACACCAAATACAAATGACCACAACATGCCACTGATTGAACACCCCCATGAAAATTTTCTGCGTACGCCAATGTTTTCTAGTCACATCAGAATGTGGAATTACTGTCGAGTGTGGTGTGGATAAGTCAGTCAACACCAGCGCAGCGAATGTTTGCCCATTTCCTTAGACTAAGTCCTTGTGCAAAAAGCAAAGTGTGGCGCATACGGACGTTTTTGTGGCACAATCAGTCACAAACGGCGAGCAGAAGATCAGCCCAAAGTTGGATTAAAAAAAAAATATTTACCGACTACTCTAGACCAAACTCCTTCCGACTACCCAGGCCTGGTAGTGGTAGCAGTATTAATTGAAAATATGTTGGAATAACATGCTCATTTGCTACAAGAAAGACATTAAGAATACCGAATTTGTTAAACTGAATAAACAAATCACAGCCGGAGCAGAGCCGGAGCCATGTTATTAAAAACACCGCTCCGGAACCGGAGTCATGCTTACGAAAACAGAGAGCTCCGAAGCAGGATCCATTTCATTTTTACAAGAGCTCCGCAACCTTGGTTGAATCATGAAATGTTTCTATTTTTATTCCAGTTTTCAGCCATATTAATCAACGTTGCCCAAAATGGGCAAAATGTTTACGAAAATCAGGCACATATCGCAAACATGCTCAAAATGGGCAAATGCTTTACGACAATTGTTGGGCAATCAGATTGATCGTGGCACTGCTATCGACTTTCATGTCTCAGTTACTGTCAGTCCCCTCGCCACAGGGGGGATTTGGTGCACTAAGCCCATCCAAACAATGCACCAAGCCCCCCAGGTTGAAATATGAAAACAATAAATTAGTGGAGTTTTGTCAATTTGTACAATGTCAAGACATTAACAGGGAAACCAAAAACTCACACTAACCACAACGTCGGCTGATTTTCACCNGAGCTCACACTAACCATAAAATNGGGTGATTTTCACCCGAACTCACAATCAACCANAACATCGGGTGATTTTCATCTAGGCATCACGTGGCCACCACTCCTGTCTGGGCGGAAATCGCCTGGGGTTAGTATTCCAGAAGTGTGAGTAATCTTTGCAGAAAACTTGAAAGTGACCAATGCAGACAAGTGCTCCTCATCGTTGACAGTTGGCACGTGAACCTCGTTTTGTTCATTTTGATGGTGGACAGGTTCCACAGCGTTATCTAGTCTCAAAGTTCATGTCCTCAATAAAATGCTTTGGGCTTTTACCACTGGTGCACGCACAAGGAGCAAGTCTTTTTTGGCTAAGCCAGAGTTCTAGAAACTTCAATTAGGAAAAGAGAAGCACAAGATTTATTATATCTTCAATAAAATGCTTTGACCTTTTACCACAAGTGCGCACCGAGCACGCCCTTTCTGGCTCCAATTTCTTTTCTCTGACGGAGAAGGCGTCATACATTCTCCTGCCTGTTTCTCAATGAAAACCACGAGCTGAGCAGGAGCAATTTGCGCCAAATTCATTTGTGTGGTCAGAGCTTGCACGCGTGTGATCTACTCCCGTGCTGGCTTCGGTCAAAAGTTGCTAGCGTGGCTTAGTAGTGAACCTACATGCACCAACTCCTTTTGCTCAAATTGGTCAAGGTTAGGAGGGATCTCTGTGTAAGAATTTTGTTACACCTCAAGTAACCATGGGTCAATTTGGGCAGATTTTTGTTCGCCATCGAAAACTACAAAATTTGTGCAGATTTCGATACGACTGCCCGAAAGAACGTCTACAAAATGCAGCTACTGAAAGAACCAGCTTTAAGTAGAAGAACCGTTTGCCCCAATTGGGCAGAGGTTACCTGAGCAGGGTTAAAATGTGAACATGTAAGATTTCTGCAAGGTCTCATAGTTTGACCGAAATGTCCCCAGACCGAAACGGCCCAGACAGAATCGGTCAGACACAGGTGAATATGAATACACATCAAAATATCATAATTTTCATACGCGACACCTGGATAATAAGGTACTAATTATTCCTTTGTAGAAAGCAGTTAAAAAACAACTCCCTGCTGTTTGCAGGGGCTCCAAGCTTTGGACTAACATTCCGAAAGATAGACCGTACCATTCATTTATAAAAATATAAAAACAGCCACTCCTTCAAGTTCAAATTTTATTGATTCCAGTATTATGTACGCATTTGCTTCATTCGAAGCAGGCAAACCTGCTTCATTCGAAGCAGGCAAAATTCATTGCTTGTGCCGCTCCTCTTTGTAGTTCCATATTTGTGACGCTTTTTAGCGCTTGATCCAGTTTTTTTTTAAGGAAAATGTTAGGAACCCGGTTTGGATTTGTAGGGACCCGATTTCTCTGATTCTAGGGACCCCGTTTGTTATTATTTTAGGGAGCCGATGATAATTTTCTCTGATTCTAGGGACCTGATTTGAAATTCTAGGGCCCCGAATCGGGCCCCTGAAACACCTTGAAAAACCCTGACTTGATCTGTTATACACTTGAGTTTTTTTGTGTGTGTTTTTCCTTTTCTATTTCTTTACGATAAATGTAATGTTCTGATTGCCTTTCTTTTTATTTGACCTCGCGGTCATTTCGCCAACTCTCGTAGTTTTTTTGTTGAACCACATTTTACCACAACTCGCGAAAAAATACAATTGGCTGATTGAATTCACTTTTAAAGGGGTCCCCAACAGTAATTGCAATGTGTAAGTACTCTGTTTTCAAAAGGGCCCTCAACAGCAACTGCAATATGCAAGAACTCTGCTTTCAATGGACCCCCAGTAGCAACTCTAATGCGTAAGTATTCTGCTTTTCAAGGGGCCCTTAATAGCAACTGCAATGTGTAAGTTCTATGCTTTCAAAAGGTCCCTAGCGGCAACTTTAATGTGTAAATAGTACGTGCTATGCCCCTAATAACAACTGTAATGTATAAGTACTCTGCTTTCAAATGGGCTACTAACAACAACTGTAATGTGTAAGTTCTCCCTTTTTAAAGTGGTCCCCCAGCAGCAACTGTAACACTAGAGAAAGGCGGGGCGATGCCAGCCTGCTATCGCTTAACGTTTGTGTGTTGTTAGCTTTGTCTTTCAATCTTTCACTGTGTTTCATGTTGTGTATTGTGAATACTCGTTTGCAGGGATAAAGTTTGATAGAGAACTTTTGAAGGGCATACTTTCTGTGGTATGCATGTTGTTGTGGACATCATACAAACATAGTGTTATTGTTTGCGTTTCGACGTCACCATGTTCACAATCAACCATAGTACGACGTTCTGATAAAATTAGCAAATAAAAGAGGCAAATTATGGAAATGATAAACTGTATTTTGTGGACCATGGCATGAATGGCCCTCTGGCTACGCCCATGGTAATAATGTCCATTCATCTTATTTTTCCCTCCGCTTTATTCCTGGGGTTTTCAACAATAATGTAATCAGGAAACATTTACAACTACATTATTTTTTATCCCAAAAGATATTGTGTTCCCCCTTGTCCAAAGTTGGGGAAGACATATCTCCCCGTCACCCTCTTAAACTCTGTCCCTGACCGTTTGCATTTTCTGTCAAGGTAACGCTCTCATTGGTACCGGGCCGCTGCCGGGGTTGGGGAGCTACTGTTTTAGACCACTTGCAAGGAAAAACGAATTTTTTTTTGCAGTTGGCAAACTGTGTAACACTTATCGTTATTGTGCCGTAATGCATATTTGCTTAACTGAAGATAGTGCACTGTAGACACTACAAAGCACGTTTATTTCAGTTATTCATTGTTGGGTATTGTTTTTGTTGGAGAGGTGGTAAAACCAGGGACGCCGGAGTGCGGGAACATAACGGGGACATCCCCCTGAATTTTCCAAAGGTGGGACAACGGTGGCGTAGATGACTTTTCATAGCAGTATTATAAGTAATCTCATGTTTTATCAAGACTGACCTGGAAAAAATTATTGCAGCAATTCGCACACTTTGAAAATTCCAAATGGATTTCTATAAATTCTATTTTTATTTTTGAAGTCAACACTGTTGCTGAACAGAAACAAACGTACCTATTGGTGGCGATTTTTTTGCTTTTCAGAAGTTGTCATTGCCCTCAACATTTTTTTCGCCCCCCCCCAGCCTTACTGCTGTTCCGAAGTTCCTAGGTAGAACTGTAAGAATCAAATATGGTGAAAAATCCTGCTCTCGACGTTCCAGAACAAGTCCAAATTGTTACCCTCAGAAAGTTCTCTGAATGTCAAATTTCGAAAGAACAGAAGGCTAGCAAGACAACTGTTCGCAATGCATTGATAACTATATCAGAGAAAAGACAAGTTCGAGGACAAGAAATGATCACGTCGACCCAGGGTTTCTAGCAGTGGGATGAGCGTTTCATTATTAAAAAGAGAATTTCGATCTCCGGTGAGCTCTGTCAATAAATCCCAGGCACGTTTGATGGAAAGGGGCAGAAAAATCTGTGTAAGAACTTTTCATCCACAGTTATCTGTATATTTTGGCCTAAAGTCCCGTACACGAGCCACGAAACCACGTTTTACTGAAATCATAAAAAAGAAAGGTTTAAACTGTGACAAAAAACATCCAGTTTTTGGTAAAAGAGCATGGTGTTTGGAGACCGCTTTGGCTAATGAGTTTGATAGATCGAATTTTTGGCCATGGCTGCTAAAATGTGCATAAAATCAATGGGTTTTCGATAACAACACCTAAAATATAGCACAACTACCGCAGTTGCTAAAAATGTTTTCACTGGTATTTGTGGAACCGATTGTAAAGAACTTCAAAGTGTAATCAATTCTTCAATCAGAAGAGATTGTCAGAATGGAAACATTTTCTGTGTTTGTTCAAATATTGGTTTAACCGCATTTCATTCTTCAACTAAGCGACATACTGCCTTAATTTTTTTCATTGACTTTTCATTTCTGTCCACAGCAGAAAACAATCATACCTGTATACTGCAGGTTGGATTTTGCAGAGTTGAAACCACTTTGATCAGAACTGAAAGCTTGAACTATCGCGTAGTACTGTTCTCCATTTACTAAACCTGTTACGTGATAGTCATACTTGGTTTTTGATTCTCTTGTTAGATAAACAAAAGTAGAATTTCCACTTCTTGAAGATGACAAAGTTATTTTGAAGCCAGTTATGATAAATATAGTTGGAGGCATATTCCAAGACACAACTAATTTTGTTCCAATGGCGGTCAAGCGTGTATATGCAGGTGTTGGAGGAACTGAAAAAAGAAAGATTTATTCTGAAAAGCTTCTAAAACTTTTTAAAGGTTAATGCAGAAAACCCCAGACTTGGTCCTATCCAATAGTAGCTCTACGGCTAACCCTTAATGTCCTGCGTGCGCCACTATTTTTGCAAGATGCTCTGCCATTTTGCAGCTCTATTACTTGCCAACCGATTGGGCTAGACTGCTAGAGAGCTGTTCAAACCATGTACAGATTCAAAACGTTAGCTACTTTAGATTAAACATTTTTTTAAGGTTTAGGTTTGGACTTTTGGTAAGTTACGTCATATTGGGGGCATGGTTTCGCGCTTTTTTGGTTGAGGATATTTGGCCCTGGGCGCCAACCTAACCAGTCACCTTCTAGTTTAAGTTTTCTGGAATCTAAGCTATCGTCCGAGTCTTTAGAGCCCTTGTTTGGCTTGCTAGCATATCTGGAGCCAAAACTACGACTCAAAAACCAAAAATTGGGTAAAAAGTCAAGTCCCACAAAAAGTAAGCTTGGCCATTTTGGCTAAAGGCCATAACTCGCCAGCCGATTGATCTAGAGAATTGTTCAAACCCTCTGAACATGCGAAAGTCTTGCAGGTTAGAACAGAATAGAAATATTCAAGTTTGGGCTTTCGGGTTTTCTGTCGATGACGTCATACATGGAGTATGTTTGTGCATATTTGGATGATACCATCATTCTCTGGGAGCTGAACCAACGAGCAGATTTTGTGGCTCGAATTTGTATTGGATTCTACTACGTGTCTTTGGAGGGTTTGATTAACTTTCTAGCGTTTCTGTTTCCAAAGTTATGGCCAAAAACAAATGTTTGTTAGGGAAACCCCCGTTAATCCCCTAAGGAATATGCAAATAATTTGAGCTTCGAGACCCATTTTTGTGAGTCTCGGTCTCGAAAGTTGCAGGTCTCGAGACGTTGAATATTGCAAAAATTGGTTTATTCAAATTTCTATAATTCAACGATTTTGATTTGTTGTATTTGCAGGTGAGAAACAAAAAAACAGGTCGGAAAAATGCCAGAAATTTGAAAAAATAAAAATTCAACTTAGGAGCGATTAAGACATTTAAAAAAAACTTCGGCAAAATTCATAAATTTTGAAGTTTCGAGTGTCGGTCTTGAATTTCAAGTCTCGAGTCTCGGTCTCGGAATTTTTGATGAAGTTTCGGTCTGGGTCTCGAAGGTTATGGTCTCGACTATATCACTCCCACAAATATGCTAGAAAGCTGATCAAGCCCTTTAAAGAATCGGATTATAGCCTAATTTAAAAAAAACGTGAGCCGAAAATCGCTCATTGGGTTGGCGCCCAGGGCCAGGTAAACTCGGCCAAAAAAGGAAAAACTTACCCCCAGTATGACGTCACCCACAGAAAAACCCAAGCCCAATTCAAAAAATTTTCTAAAATGTTAACTAGAAGATTTGACCAATCTGCAGATGTTTTGAACAACTCTCTAGCTCAATCGGCTGGCTAATTGCGGTGTCGCAAATCTCGGCAAAAAGTGGCGTCTGCGTGGCCTAAATGGCTGATGAACGCATTCTGAACATCGCAAAACATTTTGATTCGCGGGTAACTTGAATGTTTGCGAGATCAAACTTGGAATTACGATGTATATTGAAGTTTTATCCATGTTTTTCTTTCACCGACACTTTGTGTCCCATTTTCATTACACACACTTGTCGGTCTCTGCACTAGCGCCACAACATCCCAGCGCCAAAACAGATCCTCGCCAAATAGTCGTCGCCAAAACGGTGGCGCCAAAAAGTAACCGACCCTTGTATACAATACATTATAGAAATACTTCACATTTCATTCCTGAAACAACAAGTTTACGTTGTCCACTATAAAATCAAACACGTCTCGAATGAAAGCGAGAACGTGTGAATGTCAAGAAAGTACCAATTAAATAGTGATAATAAAAACATTCTGAACGTTTTTCCTCGCATTTCAGGTATTAGTTGGCTTAGCTAGTGAAACATGAAGTAAAGCATTGCTAAGTGCGGGATCCAACGCCAAACATTGCTGGTTAATGAAATTCAGAGTCTACCATTGCTAGAAAATTTCGCCAAAACCCTTATCAAATTGAAAAAGGTTTGCTTAGGTCTAGCGTTTGCACACAACCATCAAATTTGCCCCTGAATCTTGATACGATGCCCCATATGCTCTCTGTAGATATGCGTTTATTTTACAATGCAAATCAATATTTCAAATTACGGGAAGCATTCAATAGTACAAAGCAAATTAAAGGTGGGGTTTTAAATTCATGAAATTCTGCTGTACATTTATTTGTTGTTGAAAATAACATAACACAAATCTTTTTTCTTTTGGTTGATTGTTTTTCAACGCAGACAGGTGATTTTATTAGATGTCAATCACATGTTGTTGCCAATATTTCAAAGATTCCTTGGATCCAGCGCATTCGTTAAAATTTGATTTTCTGAAAAACTGAAATCTTTACCACTACAAAGTGCGTGCAATTTAGCTTAAACGTGTAAATGTGTATGTTTGAAATTATATCAAAAAGAGGTTATTAGCTAACAAACGTTGAGTGCACTGGAAATTTGATCAAGTCAGTTTTTGTGATATACGAATATTTAAATCAACCTATAATAACTGTGTGGCTAGGTGTAAGATAATTGTAGAAAAATAAGAGCCAGGTAGGTTTTTGTGTTGTGCAGTGAATATTATAAATGTTTTGAAAAGAAAAAGCAAATAGGTACAACAAACTTACCTATTGCAAACAAAACAGCGACAATCATCGAAAACATTATTTTATTCGACGTTTCGGCTTATGCGTAAGACATCATCAGGAATAACAGGAAACAATTAGAACAGTGGTTCCCAACCTTTTTCAACTCGCGACCCCATTTGAAAACATGACATAAGCTCGCGACCCCATTCAAAAAACCGACTTAGTCTATCAGCCCCAGCCATTAAATGCAACATTAAGGTGTTCAAATAACAACCGACAAGATGAAAAGCACATCATTTTACATGGTAGCCTACATCCACTGTATTTACATTCATATGCATAA
>JGI24159J19872_10006928_pt1 | contig 14814 bp, 9 predicted proteins | sample Ectturendosymbi4_FD_19872 | JGI IMG/M metagenome (IMG submission 19872) | reverse complement strand
TGGACATGTGCTTCGCTTGCCACCGCACCATCCTTCTCGGGCTATCCTGGACTTCGACCCTGGCTCGTTCGGCTGGAAGCGACCCCGAGGGGCCCCATGCACCCCTTGGTTCGACGTGGTCAAACGCGATCTTGACCAGCTCGGCCTCGATCCAGCCGCAATTGAACCCCTCGCGCAGGACCGCGATAAATGGCGGGCTCTCGTGAATCTGGTTGGCTCAACGCACGACGCGCCGACGGGCCCCGTGCACGAGACACGATGATGATGATGATGCTATTTGATTCCCAAGTGTTGTTTTTCAACACTTCTCAAAAACTAATGACACAGCACCCCTCTTTGTTTACACCGATCAGCTATTGCGCCATTGCATTTTCATTTGCTCTGATGTTCACTAATAATTGGTTTTGCTTAGTGCAATGGCTACGTATAGTGCTTCGGCTTGTTGTCTGAGTCATATGAAACAATAAACCATTGAACCATTGATACATTGCATAGCGAAAAACTGTTAGTTCATACAGCAATTTTTCAGTGTTGGCCTTTGCATATTGCACTGAGTCAGCGTAACTAGTTGCAACGTTTGCTATTCTTTTTGCATGAATGCAGGCTTTTGAAAGCATTGACTGTTTAGAGTATAACTTTGTTAGTGCCTTTCTCGTTGTGCGCTTGCCACACTATGCTGCCACACAGCATAATTCATGGCTTTAAACAAAACCTAGCTGTTACATTAGTGCAGCTATGTCCAACCCGAGGCCCGTGGGCCGCATGCGGCCCAGTCTAGGTCTTGGCTGTAGTAAAAGTATCCTACATACTGACAACCTGTCCTTGTTTTGATAATTTTGAATTTGTCCTTTTTGATGCTGGTGGCCCTCAGAACCACTTTATCACGTCTGTTACCATTGCAGTTGCATTCGAACACTTTCAGTGCATTAGATTAAGCTAAATTTAGTTTGATAAACTCAAAGCAATTCATTCGATGTGCGGTCCTCTTTCATATGTCTTTCAATGTGCGGCCGTGGTCAAGATAGCGACATACTTTTTGGCTCATTAAGCCATTTTGGTTGGCATAGCTGCATTAGTGCAGTGCTCATTCTAGTGGCAGTACTGTTATCTAGGTTTGCTTTGACTGTGTTTCACAGGTCACCTGTTTGTTGAGAAACCTATTTTAGATATGTTCGTTGCGACTTTTCATGGAAGATTGGAGCGCGCAACAGAAGGAACCCCAAGTCCACCAGTGCAACGGAAAGCGACAATAGAGATTACCCGCTCGGCCAAGTTCACTCTATTGTTGCTTGTGCGTAGCTGCCTTTTTGAAGTACCAGAGGTGATCACCAAGCCGGAGTGCAGGAGTGGACTCTGGCCGGAGCTTACGATTTTTGCCCCAGGTGGAGCAGGATCCGGAGTCGGAATTTTTAATAAAAACCGGACCCGGAGCAGGAGTGAAATTTCTAATTTTTTCTGGAGCCGGATTGTAGCTTTTATCAAATTTAAGTTTTTACTGGCAGCCTATTTGTTAAGAAACTTTGCTGGCTCTATTCTCTTGCTTCAGTTGGGACAGTGAAAATTAAGTGCAGGGTGATCAGGACAAAATAGGGTGGCAGATTGGCGGGCTTTGTTTTGTCTGACACATGGCCTTCTAACGAATTCTCAATTGCTGTATGAAAAGAATAGTTTTTCTTGATTTGGTGGATTCGTCAGTTACTGGAAGTTTGACTTCCGCGCCGTGTCATGTTTTAAGTGGTATTCACAATTTTTTTTAAGGAAATGCATAAGGCAACAGTGTATGTACCTTTACAATGCAACAACAGCAGTGCGGTTTCAGCCAAGACAGCAGAAATGCAGTTTACTTCAGACTATTCCTAAACATAACATGATTATCTTGCAAGTTTACAATATAATAAGGAAAATAATTTAATTGTATCAGTAAGGTGGTATGAAGTGTTTTCAATGTAGCCTATGTGGCTTTATTTGTGGAAGCTAATAGCCAGTGATAACAGTAGTTGTTCTTGTTTCATTGTCCTTCTGCCTAAGGCACAGAGTTACATGAATACGTTACACAAGATTTGGTTCAGGTTAGAACTAAAAGAGTTGAACGAGACTTGGTTCAAGTAGAAAGAACATATGATTTTGTTTCTTGGTTTCAAGTTTGATATTGTCTAGTTTGCCTCATGAGGCAAAAGATGTGTTGGTGTTCACCGTTGGTTGAAGTGGTCATATGATAATACGTCACATAGAGACAACAGGTTAGGATTTACAGTTAGCTTAGGATTAGAGTAATGCAATGCAAACAAGAAGCCACTAACTGCTTGCCAGCACTAAAACCATGACATAACGTGTGCATAATGGGTAACGGCAAAATAGCTCCAGCTGTGCTTTTGCGTCATGAGGCAAAATAGACACTGCTTTAAAATTTTCGGAGTGTAAACAGGAGTCGGAGTGTAAATTTCCAATGAGCTCCAGAGCAGGAGCTGGAGTCAATTTTTGGAACAGGGCAAAAGAACGCGACCTCGGTCACCTCTGTGAACCACTTCCTGACTGCGAACTTTAGGCATGTGACGCGATGCGACGTCACATCCTTTCACCTCACTCAAGGCTTTTTCCATTCTATGCGCGTGAACGACAGCCACAACACGTACTGGCCACCAGTTTAGTTGCGCCTTTTAGGGGATGATTTGAACGCGCAACTGAGAGAACGCCAATTCCACCAGTGCAACTGGCAAGCGACAANATAGATTCCCCGCTCGATCAAGTTCACTCTATTGTTGCTTGTGCGTAACTGCCTTTATGAGGCATTTCCTGACAGCGCGGTTTAAGCATGTGACGCGTTGCGCCGTCACAATATCAGTAGCTGTTGTAACGGTTTCATATTGCAAATCATTTCTATAGGCGAGCCTTACCTAACAACGCTGATACAGATTCGAGCCTTACCTAGCAACGCTGATACAGAATTTTTTTGAAGATGCTGTGCAGTTCGGATGCTAAACGTACTGATATTATTTAATGTACTAGTATTATCTGAAGTGCCATTGCCTTTGTGAATGGGACTAATCTTGAAAAAGTCACCAATTTCAGCTTGTCATTTTTTGTACCCAATCTTAATTGCGCGTAAAGGCAATCTTGTTCAATACGGGAAATTCAGCAAAAAAACACTTCAGGAGCATGGAAAAATCCCCATCACACAAGACGTACAAAGGATTAACCATAAGGATTGCGTGACCAGACAATTCTTTTAAACACTGAAACCAATTCAACAAAAACGTAGAAATAGGGAATGTCAAATAGTTTTTAGCAGAGGTCCCCGGATCTTGTGTTTAGCTTTATGAAGATAATGTGTCTGTGTTGCCGTGGTCACGTCATCCGTCCACCAGAATAAGGCTATCCAAAAACATTTGTTTAAAAGTGAATGAATTGTTGTAAGCTGTTTTTCCATAATTCCTGCAGCAATTTATCCCTTCCTTTTATGAGTAGAACCAAATCCACCAAAATCTGGCTGATGTTTTACTCCAAAGCGTCTTGCTTTCAGAATCTCTGAAGATGTATGTTTCGACCTTACACGAGTAATTTTCCCATGATTCCATGGGTTCAGACGCTTGCACACGCACGCGCAAACACACACAAAAATGGCATATAGCAAATAACTATGACACGCAAAATAGACGCAGTTGGAGTAACGCTTAATGTGTGATATTTACTACAGTTTCAATCCAGTCATTTGTACCAAAGCCAATCACGTACGTTTGGTGAAAGCCTTCCAGTAAATATTTGGTGGTGAAATACATTTATAATAATAAAAAATTGAATACTTTTCTTCTTAATACAGCAGTTGTGTAAATGCCTGCTTTGGTTTTTCTTTTGTAAAAAGTGGTTGATGCATGCAACTTGAGGATATCGAGAGCTACCACAGCACCCCCATATTTTTCTAATTTTGGTCAGCTTCAAAAATACCGTCGCTCTCCGTTAAAATATCATTTTTTACTTATCCTCTCAAATGCTATGTTTTGAAGGAACAAGCAACAGTCTTTGAAATAACAGGCTATTTTGCTGTCATAACATCATGACTATCTCCATTTGCCATCATAATCAATAATCAAATGATTTTCATAATATTTTTTAAACACCTTTGGTCTATTGTGCTATCATCAACCAATGCTGATTTCAAATGCAACTTTTGTTTAGATAATTTTTATTTGTTTCAAAACTTAAAAGACCTGGGATTTTGCAACTTATTTCAGCTATTGGAGACTTGCTGCTGGTCATCATGAAAGTTCATCTTGCATTGAGTTCCGTTTCACAGAATCTGTGCATTAGTCGTTTTGTAGCAAACTACCTCTTCCCTAACAGCATAGGAAAGTGCAAATAATTTAGTAAAAACTTTTCATTGTGTAAACAGCTTGCCCACCTTGTCATATCATCAGTAAAAAAAGCAATTTTTAAACTCAAGCAACCACTCTCTACTGATTTGCACCTGATTAATGTGAAATGAAGCCCAAAGGTTTCGGATAAAACCGTAGAATGCTGAATTTCTTGGAGCAACTTGTTTTCTTCTAATCTTACTCCAGGAATTTCAAAATAAATATTTTATTCAAAAGTGCGTAATACGTCAGTTCATCAAACTGGGCTATCTATTCTGTTTTAACTGTGTCTTGTAGCGATAGAAAATGTTTACGATAGAAATAAGGTGTGTCGAAGCAGCTTACGTATCCCACATGTGCTAAAATATAAATAACATTCCTTTGTACTTCTTTTCTGTTCAGGTTTTTTCAAATTATCAATGGATTTTTGCGAAGAACGCTTTTTTAAGTTCACCCCAGGGGATCTTGTATGCTTACATCAGTCAAAGAGAGGTTTGCGATTTACTTTTTTACTAAAACGTATGTTTTATTCGATTCAAACTCGAAAGGTTTACAGGTATCGAGAAATAACAATCCCAAGTTTGTGTACTCACAATAACCATTGTTTGATAATTGATGCACATTTAGTTTTTATTCTTTTTTATTCTTTACTTTATAGATTTAACCCCAATATTTTTAGCCCAAACTCAATGTCCGAATTTCAAAAACTTTGAATATTTCGGTTCTGCCGTAATATGTTATTTTGAGATGATCTCCTGAAACGCATTGAGTTTGTTTTTCGTGAAATTCATTTCCTAAAACCCTTTTTTTGACTGTATGGTATATCATACGCTCGGCATTTAAGAGTGTGTTAGCTACGATTTTGGCCTATATTAAATCGACATTTCAAGGATATCAACAGACGCAACTACCAGTTTTAGCACATTCAAGTGAAAAACGAAGAGTTTGCCCTGTAAGGACCGCAATGCCATTATGGCTTTGACTTTGTCCAGTTGTAATTTGCTGATCGACAGACCTATAGAGAGCTGTTCGAACCTGTTCGAAGTGCGATTTGTAAAAAATCGGGCAATAGTTTGCAGACCCTGGTGCAGCACAAAATGATTATAAAACTTTAAATTAATTGGGCTCTGGTCTAGAATATTTCACTTGGCAAGCACTTTTACCTTGCACAACATGGTCAACAGTAGGGTCAAGGATAGGGCACAGTACAGTTTGATAATATAAGCGTGTCCATTGCCCAAACAACGCTACTAAGCTTGCAAGACAAGGTTAAAGTACCGTGTAGACTATGCTTGATCAGATCCAATGGTTCTGACTCATTACATCTTTAACTCAACACCTTTATTGCCACTCTTAAAATTTGTTTTGAAAAAGCAAAATTTTTGAAACCCTGGTCTAATCTCTATAGTTGAAAATATCAAACTTTCCCAGGTGAAAATATCAAAAGCTAGAAGTAAACGTTCGTAGTAAGAGGATCCTCACTATCCTAGCAAACATACCCACTGGCTATTACATTTATTAGATGTGCTCTGGATAAAAACTTCACTAGTAAGTACCAACTCCTAAAATTTTCATTTTTAAAATCTACTTATTTTATTGTTAAAATTTGACAAACTTCATGTCAATTCAAAACCTTCAGTCTCTCATGGATCATAAACTGCCTCTAGGTAGTAACATGCCAACCACAAACGATAATGAAACGTTTTCAGTTTTCATTTTGTGTAAAATTTAAACAGGTACCTTTTGCATATGAACAATCATATGCTGCGAATTAATGGGTTAAATTGGTAGATCATGAGATAATAATTTTTATGTACTGGTTTAACGATTGAGTGTCGCTTTTCAAGTGGGGAGCACCTGATAAAATGTATTTTCGTATGTATTCTTTGTACAGAGGGATCTAAATCAAGCGGATGGGTGATTCATGCAGTAATTACAAACGTGGAGTACAAGGAAATGTTGACTGTACACTTTGACTACGAAACTGCTTCTGTTTACAGTTCTAACGTGGTAAACCTTGAGGAAGCTTCAGTGACATGTGAATTTTTCCCTATATCTGTTGTGCACAAGTAAGCGCTTTTGCTATTTGTCAAAGAATATTGCGCCTTGAAACTTACATTACTCTTAGTTTACAAATAACACTGGTATAAAAAAAAACTTTTTTGAGTTGTTTCAGATCTGTTAATTGATTTTGAATGTTTCGAGGCTGCTGAATTAAAAAATGAGCTCAGTTTCTCTCTATCACGTCAAGATTTTTTTGCAATATCACAATTTTAGTTTAAAAAATGGCAAAAATTCTATCCGGACACTATAGTTACCCCATTTAAATGATTGTCACGCCAATGAAAATAATTTTAACCCTTTGAACGCCGTGCCATGTTCCCGGACGTGCAGTTTTTTACGCAGATCGCTACACCACGTTCCAGAACGTCGCGCAGTTCTTTGCGCTGATCGCCAAGCCACGTTCCATAATGTCTAACTGCACAGGGCGGGCGTGCGCTACAAACAATCGTGGCGATCAACGTGACTCGACGCGCCAAACACTGTGGCGTTGAGTGTTAACTAGTTGTTCCTCTTAGTTAACACTGGCATAACCTGTTTCATCACTTAAGTTAAAAATGTCTTCAATGAAAAAAAAATACTCCAGCAATCCTGATGTATTTTGCTACGTTTGTGGAAGTTTTACATCAACAGCACAAAGACAGTCTACCAACGGACTTGAGTAAAGAACCTATTTTGCTAATTTTAAAATCAAGCTCAGGGATCAAGATAAAGCATGGGTTCCACATAAAGTCTGTAGGGCCTACAAGCTGTGTAGAAACTTTGAGATCATGGTCCTATGGAAAAGATGAGCACCTTATTTTTGGCATTCCAATGATCTGGAGGGAACAAATAGACCATGTTGCAGATCTTTACTTTTGAATGGTAAATGTGAAAGACTTCAATAAGAAAAATAAACAGCTACTCCAGTATCCAAACTTTAATTTAGCTTTAAGTCCTGTTCAACATGTTGTGGATGCATCCAAGCCTGTATTCAACTGCCTTCCCAATCGTGAAGAAGATGATACACTCAGATATTCTTCAACTTCAACAGATGATGACATGTCTGTCGATAGTTTTAGCAAAAGTTGTTGTTTATTGCCTGCCTCTTTATTTGACCAGTCTGAAATAAATGACTTAATTCATGATTTGCATCTACCTAAACAATCATCTGAGCTGCTGGCATCAAGATTACAAGAAAATCACGTGCTTCATCCTGGAACCAATACCACATTTTATCAAAACAGAGAGCACGATGTTTTTCAGTTTTTCTCTTTCCGTTATGGTCTGTTATATTTCCGTGATCTAGAATCCATCTTAGAGGTAATGGGTTTGACACAAAAAAAAAATGAAGAATGGAGACTTTTCATAGATAGTTTAAAGCAAAGTTTTAACTGAATGTCCAATAGGTATGGATACATGCATATATGGCAATAAATAACATGGATCTATACCTATTGGACATGCAGTGAAGCTTAAAGAAGAACATGACACGCCAAGATGGTTTTGCAAATGCTTTTCATCTGTTGTACACAATTTTTTTGGAAAACTAAATCATCTAACTACCAAGATTTGATCAATGAGTTTTGGCAAGTTAACACATGTTGGGATGAAATATGAGCATCAAGCTGCATTATTTGAATCTCAGACACATTTCCAGATCACTTGGGTGATGTCAGTGAAGAACAAAGTGAGCGTTTTCACAAGGACTTCAAAATTAAGGAGGATCGTTATCAAGGATGGAGGGACACACACATGATTGCAGACTATTGCTGCAGCCAAAAACAAGACTGCCCCAGTAAATCACATGACAGAAAATCACTGAAACACAAATTTTTAAATTTTGTAAATCATGATTTACTGCAACTACTCAAAATGTCTTTCTGTTTCTTTTGTAACTAAACATCATCCAGATAAGGTTTGAAAATCTGTAGATGTACATAAGTTTAGGAGAAGCAAATTTTTGCGAGTGCGAAGGATTTTTGCCAGAATTTACCCAGACTTGACTGAAAAGTTTTGTGGGACCTTCCCTACAAAATCTCTCCACAAAATAAAAGATCATGTAGACCTATTTTTGGTATGACATCCAAAAAAGGTCTTCATGTGTTTTTCTGGAAATGTTGGGAGCCATTTTTTGAAATCAAACAACATTGGCCGCCATTTTTGTCCAACGTTTCAGCGATTTTGCTCGGATTTTCGACAAATCAAAACTTATGGGGGTGCGCTTGCAACCCCGCTTCTTATACCACGTGATGCGCTGTAACATTAATGTGTGTTTTTTCTCTAGTGTGACATTTTGTCTGTCCGTTTGTGCTTAACATTTAACCACATAGTGACAAAGGAATGAAATTTGAATAAGCATTGGATTTTTTTTAGCATCCCATTTATTGTTAGGTATACAACATCGTAAAACTACTGGTATGTTGTTGCACAAAACTGTGACGTGATAGACAGAAACTGACACCAGAAATGAAATCAGCACCCTGAAATTAAGTCGAAATCAGTTGAAAAAGTTGAAACAACTAAATGTGTGTATACCTGTGTAATCGTTATTATTATTTGCGAAAACAGAATCCAATTCTTTTTTAATAGAATTTTATTTTTTTGAGACACTTTAAAATGTGAAGTCCACCTTGTTTAACCATTTGAAATATTAAAGTTCTCATTAAATCCAGCCATTTTGGTGTTTCTTGATTTGGTGTATTCAAAAACTTCTCATTACAACATTGTTTTGTTCGTAGTAATGCGACGCTTATTCTGATTGGTTATATTGGTTGTATCTCGGGTTAAATTGTATAATTTGTGGTAAGTCTTATGCTAATAAAATATCGAAACAATTAATTCAGGTAAACATGTCACCATTTTAAGACCAGCAAAATTTCTTAAATGTTACGCAAAGATATGAAAATGACGTTAGTTGGAAGAGCCATCACGTTTTTAGAATAGTCTTTCATGTTTAACAATAATCCTTTGATTCATGCTTTCGCAGGAGAATGTTGAAAGCTCTGATGCTTGCGGATAAATCATTCACGTCCCCCGTCATCCAACAATTGCGTTCCGGAAGAGTAGGTAATGACAACATTGAGAACCATTTAAGCAGAAGAATGGAGGATCTGGACGACAAGTTAATCGATGGGTTTGAATTAAACTCAACACAAAAGGAACAAATTTGGTTTGCACTAGAACGTAAAATCAGTCTGATTCAAGGACCTCCAGGTATACAGTATAATTAAATGATTTTGTTTTATTATAGCACAGAAAATTATGCAAGTATTTTCTTTGAAAATGTTACTGCATTTCAACGTATATATAAAAATGTGAGTTGATATAATATATTATACCTTACAGAACTAAAGTAACATTTTACTCGTCAAAAGGTTTCTCGTGCTCTGTTTAATCTTTTACTATCATAGCGTAGTGTTTGCAAGTTTTGCAACTTTGTTTATAGGTTAGGGTGGGTTGCCTGACTGCGGAAATCAGCCGATTTATATTTAGTAATAAAGTGGTATTGTCGATAATAAGCAGCTGGTAGTTTCCTGTTGAATCAGTGTTTTTTAAACGATTTGACGTCGCAGAAATCTTTTCTTTGATTCAGCGTTGAAGTGAACCTAATATTTCGCATTATTTTGTACAAAACTATTTATTCCTGTTGTTTGTAACAAGGGGACACAATATTTTTACGAAACCATAAACGTTTGGCAAAAAATTATGTATTTTGGCCGTTACGTGTAATATTAAGCTTTATATCCTTGTTGCTGCAGTTATTCGTTTTTCTGGTTGCTTGTTTGTCATTGATCAATGAATTTAATCTTAGCAAGAAAAATACTCGTTCACAGTATTGGCAATACAAACCGTTTGTTTTATTACTTTGCTTATGTCAAAAAGAAGTGTTCTGATGTAAAAATCATCGCACATGAGAAATCTTCAATTTAAGTCAGAGAGTGGAGTTATAATTGGACAAACATGGTTTACGTTGGGACGGAAATAATGGCGAGCATCCCACTGAAGGGAACCTGAGAAAAATTGAAAGTATTTTGGGAAGGGCTACAGTTTCACGTTCATCTTTAAAACATCATCGCAAAAACAATACACTTGGTCTGCCTGAAATTTTAACTTCTCTTCTATAAAACATATTCATCGTCGCTTGGCGTGGCCAAATAAAGTCGTTGCAGCTGACATCTCAAGTTTTCCGACGCACTCTGTAGTCTGAACTGCAGAAAAACTTTCATTCTTGCATGCTTGTGCATAGTATCATGAACATAGCTTCACATTTTTGCATTAAACCGTTGATTCGACTCAATGTAAACGGGCAAAATACGTATTTGTGCTGCATAGTGCTAACCAACAAATGAACATTAAATTATTCATGAATTCAGACCTTGACCAGAATGAGTCGCCGATCACTCTTTTAGCTTCACACAATTTTTTGTGCAAAAACAAGTAATGTTGTGTGCTTGACCCAAGTTAGTGCCACCTCTTGACATAATTAGTGTTTGCATTGTTGCCTCAACTCTTGCTGCTTCTGTGGTGTCAAACTCAAACAGTTTTCATGCAGTTTCGATTCACGTTTTTCCCATTTATTGTAAATTCTGTAGGCCTATTTGATTTTTACTTAATATTTGCTTTATCTTTTAGTGATCTTTGCATTTGTTTTACTGATAACCGACGATGTTTTTATCAAAATCGCTTGTAACGAATACTATATTGTAGTGTGAATTGATACTGGCTTGTTTGCATGAAGACTGTACAGTTATTCTACGAATTAAGTTAGTATTATCGTTGTTTTCAGTTGTTTAAACCAGCGAAAAAGATAATTGTTCACAACCCTAAAGATTTTACTGAGTTTTTGAAAAAACAGGCATGGCATTGGCGGAAACAAAAAGTTTTGAAGATTTTGTTAAAGCGGCTGCGAGCTTTGATTTTGTTTTCAACTGTTTTACAAAACATTTGCGGTAAATGCCCGCTAAGCAGTTCAACGGTTTAGTTTGAATGATAGAAGCAACAAAGAAAACTTTGAGCTTTGCACCTGGAAGGTTTTGTGTATCTCATCGGTTCAAAAACCGAGGTATTAGTTGAAACAGAAATAAACCTGCAACGTCGATTACGTTTGAACCAACTACTAATATTTCATTCACTGAAGATCGTATCCACTCAAAGAAACATCAAAGATAAGCGATATTTTTTCAACACTAACGGTTTAGTGTCAAATGACAGGATGCCGCTCTCACATAAAAAACAGTAATGTGACACGGTAGCAAGCCATATTTTTGCAAAAGTAGGTAATCACTATCAGGTTACCATTATTAGGTACCGGAAAATCTGTTCTTGGTGCACATTTGGCGTATTATTTTTGGAAACAAAGCGATGCACTTCAAACCAAGGAAAGAGTTCTCTACTGTGGCCCATCCAACAAATCAGTGGACGTAGTTGCAGGTAAACTGTAGTCAGTAAAAAGGAATATTGCCGCAACGTTTAGTTTTTTAACATATTCTCTAACCAGGTTACTTGACAAAAGCGAATTTGTCGGGAATGAACGTTGTTCGGGTCTACGCAAGTTCCATGGAGGAATGTGACTATCCGGTTCCGATAAAACCAAAGAGAACACAAGTCGCAAAGGACGATGTCAGTAAACCAGATGATAGACTTGCAGACATAGCGCTTCATAAAATAATCCGACAGCGGGGAGAGCATGCAGGAAAAATTCGTTCATTCGACAACAATTACCGGTTGGTGTTTTTAAAGTAATGGCTCAGTTTACTTCTCTGTGCTTTATGAACAGTATGGTTGCTTTGATGTTGAAATCGCCAGTTTAAGATACTTTCTTCCGGCACATGATTATGTGCTGGTAAACTTACCGTTCCAACCTTAATATATGCGAAAACCAATTTCAAACGGAATATGTATTGCAGCTTTGCAGCAATATAAGAAAATATATTCGAAATAATTCAAAGTACTTTAGCACAAAAAAGGCATTTTTGACGTACAGGAGGTCAAACATAGACGTAGAAGTACATTGCAAATATAAAATCGCCATACAACCTCACAATAAATTGGAAGATTTTACAAAAACAAAAGAGATCAGGAACTAGCAAAGTGAATTTACAAAAACACTAATCGACCAATTAATTGTCACATAAAAGCACTATAAGTAAAGCATGTTATCATTAAAACATTGCTTGTAAAGACTTCTGTGCTTTTGTGGCTGAAAGAAAAATTAAATTTTAACATAAGACACAAAAAACCTTTATGCTTCAATATTGCTGTGGAACAATGTTTTGATAGTAGTTTTCAAAAGTAGTAATAAATAAATCATTTGTTTATTCATTTTCAACTCCGCTTTTCTTCCATGGAGGGTTGCTGGGGTAGCAGCACTAGGACGACTCCAAAAACCTTACTGTTTTCAGCAACCTCTGATAGCTCTGCTGGCTCCACACCAAGCCAGGTCGGAAATGTAATCAAGCCATCAGGGATGCGGAGTCAGAGTCGAANGGAGTCGGATGTTTTTGGGTGGAGTCGGATTGCTAACAACACTAGAAGTCGGAGTCGGATTTTTTGTCCGACTCAGACTCCGGAAGTTCAATTGGATCATTTTATTACATCACACTTCTAAGTTAGAAATTCCTGTTGAAATGGTACAATTTCGTATCAAAATTTTGTTGAAACAGAATTTTGCTGTGTACCAGGATTTCCATTGAGTGTTAGTTGCTACAAAATCCTTGACAGCCAAACTTCATTAACTTTATTTTAAGGAGTTGGAGTCGGACATTTTGAAAAGGCCGGTGTTGGAGTCGGAGTCGGACATTTCATCTTCGACTCCGCAACCCTGCACGCCACGTCTTCCTAGGTCTAACTCTGGGCCACTTTCCGTGGTTGCTTTCCCGTAGTTCTAGCCAGCACGATTCCCCTCGTCAATCATAAATAAATCAATTCAGTTCAGTTTCTTTATTCCTCGGTTCCTGTACACCTTTAGAAATGTCGCAAGTGGTCTGCGGCACCCATTTCCGCTTGCTTGTGCCTTGACTAAAACGAGCTTGATCTTAGGTCTTCACATGATTTGTATGAGGTGCATCAGCGCATATGGTATATCTACTATTGCAGCCTTATAGAAACGAGGGCATGTTGCAAAGAACTGTTAGTGCTACTGCTAAGTTACAGTGAAAAGGCTGATGTAGAACAAAACACTCTGGTAACATGCTGGTAATGTGCGCCGCATCAAAACGTGTTCAAATCAAAAAAACAAGGAAGGCTTTTAGTTAAAGTCACCATTCCATGTCCAATCATTTTTAATAAACTCTTGATGATTATGGGTCTGACTGTTGGTAAAAAATTCGATGGTTGTTCTCAACATTAATTTACTGTGATGTTTTCCATATTAGTTTACTGTGATGTCATCAAAATTAAACTCTATGGCGTCTAAACAAAACAAACTTTCCTATGCTTGTTCGTTTTTTGGTTGTTGGTCATTAATGACTTTCAACCTGCTCCCTAAAGGTGCTACCTTCCTTCGTACGCCAAGAAGCATTGAGCTATTATGGCTAACAATACGTGTTTCACTAAGCCTTTGAAGAAAATGGATGCCAAATAGTAGCATATGGTGGGATGAATTTGAATACAATTAAAGAAAGTTGTTTTCTTTGGGGCAGCTATGTCCAACCCAAAGGGTTTACTGAGCCAAAATTTATGTTACTATCTTATCCAGGGCCTCACATTGAATAACATATTAATGAGGGCTGCACCTTGAATGGCTTACTTTGATCTTAGCAAACTAAATTTAGCTAAAGCTGATGTACTGAAAGCGTTCGAATCCTAACTGCAATGTTAACAGACGTGATAAAGTGGCACTAAGGACGACCTGCAACAAAAATGGCAAATTCATGATTTCCAAAATAAGGACAAGTTGTCATGTAGGTTACTTTTACTACAGTGAAAACCTAAACTGGGCCGCACAAAACCTTCGACTGGGCCGCGGGTTGGACATAGCTGCTTTGGGGGCATAATCTATGCCTTCTATACAGACTGGAAAATATTCACAATTCAAGTAGGAAAGATAAGACAAAATATCAGCTTTCATTCGATAGATACTGAAAAAAGGAAAATATAGAAAAAGGTATTCTTCAGTGCACTGCACAACGCTTTTGAACCCTGTTTTACACAACTGATTACCTCTAAGAAGAAAGACAGAAGTAGACTGTTAGTTGGAATATGTACTACTAAACTCAACAAACAAACTTTAGCCTTGCGGCAAGCTTCTGAGGAATCTGCCTGCTTTCTGCTTTCATTCTTCTGCGAAGATTAAAACTTGCAAGCGTGTCTATTTTTCATAGTTATAGGCCACAAAGATGGCGGCAAGTAAATCAGTCACAGTTTACTGACGGGGAAACTAGTTTCGCGTTTTCCAACGCATCATCAGTCCTGTAAATGTAAG
>JGI24159J19872_10006927_pt1 | contig 14816 bp, 9 predicted proteins | sample Ectturendosymbi4_FD_19872 | JGI IMG/M metagenome (IMG submission 19872) | reverse complement strand
CTAACCCGTATCTCAAATATATTTCGCCCATTTTTTAACTTTGGCAATTGAATTACATTTGGTCCTCTTCGCAGGAGATGCCTCTTTTAAATTTGAACTACACTGCTCATCACCATCCACACCTTCGCTGTTGTTATTATTTCGCTTCACATAAGAAAATGTGCTATTTTACTTCATCTGACTTGACTAAACAGTAAAATGTTGGGTTTCACACTGTTTTTACTTTATTCCCACAAAGGCTGAACGGCAGCTCTAGTCTGTAGTACTCTCTACTCCTGGGGTCACCAACATGGTGTTGGCGGGCACCAGGTCGTACGTACGGACACGTGGTTCGCCCGCGGGCCTGCTCTGAAGATAGCATAAACATGATCAATGTCTTGACACAGACAGTGACGAATACGTTTAATTTGTATTAATGTTAACATATTTGAAGACAAATTGAGCAAATTTTTATTTCAGAAGTGGGTGCATCAAACTGACAACCCTTTGAATTTGTACCAAGAAGTAGCTCTCAGTTTCAAAAACGCTGGTGACCACTGCACTACTCAGTCTACTGTGAACTGTACATCGGCAACATGTTATTTCCTTGATGCAACAACAACGTTCTTCCTAATTACACAACAATGAACAAGTCACGCAACAACCAGTGAGGTACGCAGAAAATTTTCATGCGGGAGTTTTCATTCAGTGGCATATGGTGGTCATTTGTATTTGGTGTGCGCTTTTTGTGACGTCACTGTTTGACGTCAAATTCATGTTTTCAAACCTACGTTTTGGAGAAGTTTGTTGACATAATAGGCATATTCTTCTGCTCGCACTCCCCTCATGTCATGTGTCATTGCACTGAATATAAACTATCACCGCTCCAAGTTACAATATCAGAGGAAAATAAACTCAACGCTACGACACAGCAGTTCATAATTGCAAAAATATCAGGCTGCGTGTTAAAACAGGGTAGTAAAACACCCTCATCACAGCGTCAGAGCAATTTACAACTGCAAAATGAGGCCGCGCTAATGTCTTGTCGAATACGAGCAGTCGAGCATAGAAAGTGTACGGCTGGACTGGCTGGCGCACACCCCAGTTTGCAAGATCGAATCTTGCAAAACTACACTGAAATTGAGAATGCGCATAAAGCACGGAAGAAAACATTCAATTTTGTGTCATGTATAGAAGTTCAGCAATTTTTCCTTTTTCCCTGCTGAGACAGTATCAAATGTTCGAATGCTTCTACGTTAAAAACAGCTATTTTTGAGCTCTTGCAACAGTTCTATCATGCTACATAAATTGGTAATGTAGCCAATGCAGTCAGCGTTTGCGCTGTTCAGCCATAGCAGACAAATAAAGACAATTGTTTCGAATAAAGTGGACTATCGCGGAACACAATATTAAACATGCGTAGTGGACGAAAGGTCTGCAAAAAGTGGTGAGATGGTTTCTGGACGCAGACGATAACCCAGATTCCCATCAAAGCCTAATTATCACTTTTTGGCCCATTTATAATGTTCCTTGACATTTGCATGCAAATTTATTCCTTGGTTTTGCATGAAGTCGACAAATTGATAAGCAAAAAGTATGCGAAAACAATCAATCAATCTCTTTTGCAAAGGCAACGTTTTTGTAAAATATCAAGCTCAAGTGGGGGTTAAACCCGAACCCCCTCTGCGTACGCCCTTGGCAACAACTATCAATATTTCTTTATCGGCTATTAACTGCACTCAATCTCCTGCCTGTACAACTACCTGGCCCACTTGGAGTCTGCATGCGGCACGGTGATCTAAAAAATTTAATAATGACGCATCAACATACTGGAGCAGGAAATAATTTCCCCTAAAAACGAGGAACCATCACGGAACTCTTAGAACTCACGGAAACCCACCACATGTTTTGCGGAACACTAGGGTTCCGAACAGGGTTGTAGTGCGCTGACAAAAAAGGTGTGGTAATGCACCCAAAAAATAGCCATTTTAAAACAGCTTCAAATTCATTAACCATTGAAGTCCCGCGATCGCCAAAATTTTGGCGCAGGGTTTGCAACGCTATAACTCGCCAGCCGATTGAGCTAGAAAGCTGTTCAAACCATTTACGGATTCAACAAGTCGGCTACTTGAAATTGAAAAAAAATTTTTTCGTTTTGGGTTTGTGATTCTCTGGGGAAGGACGTCACAACTAGGGGTGTCATTTTCATTTTATTGGCCTAGTTTAGGCTTAGTTTACGCGGCCCTGGACGCCAATCCAATGAGCCAATTGTTTCGCTCAAGTTTTCGTTAGAAACCAGGCTATCCCACGAGTCTTTAGAGCCCTTGATTGACTTTCTAGCATATCTGGATCAAAAATTATGCTCGCAAAACCAAAAAGTGGTCAAAATTTCTACCCCTACAAAAGGAAACCAGGGTTTGAATAGCACCCCTTTGTATATGGCCATAACTCGCCATTAGAATAGGCTAGAGAGCTGTTCAAGCCCTCAAAAGACTCGTGAAGACTTGTAGTTTAGACTGCAAAAAAATTTTTAGCTTGAAGTCTCGGGTTTTTTGTTGATGTTTACATAATGAGAGGATGTTTATGCATATTTTGATTACATTTCGATGATGACGTCATATCCTCGGAGTCCAACAATCCATCAGATTTTGTCGCTCAAAGTTTTTTTGGATTCTAGGCTACCATACGAGTCTTTAGAGGGTTTGATGGACTTTCTAGCATTTCTGGTTCAAAATTTATGGCAAACAAGCAAAAAATAATTAGGGGACTCCCCACTAATTCCCTAGGGAATCCTTACAAGATTAGGGGTCTTTCAGCCATAACTTGGGGACCAGAAACGCCAGGAAGTCGATTTAGGCCTCTAAAGCTTCATATTCCAGCCTAGAATCCAACCAAACTTTGAGTCACTATTTCGGCTCATTGTCCGGGTGATGACGTCATAAAAGAATCACCCAAAAATGGCAAAACCTACCCTTTTTCTAACGATACCCACCCGAACACAAACCTCAAAAGTTTTTTTTTAGTGCAAACTACAAGGCTTCACGAGTCTTTCTCGAGGGTCCCGAATAGCTCTCGATCGATAGCTCGCGGCAGTTTTTTTCTTGCAAAAATGCCGTCAGTGGGAGACTCATGCTTTTTCTGCATTTTTGGAATTTTGAGTACAACGGGGTTTATGGGCAATAACCTTTGTTCTAGACGTGCTAGAAGGTCAATCAAGGGCTCTATAGACGCAGATGATCATCTAATTTCCCAAACAAGTTTGAGCCATAAAAATGGCTTATTGGATTAGCGCCCAGGGCCAGTTAAAGTGGGTAAAAATTTCAAAAACCTGCCTTCTTTGTGACGTCACCAAGAGAAAACCCCCACCCAAATCAAACAACTTTTTTTTAATCGAATCTAGAAGACTTGCTGAATCCGTGGATGGTTTGAACAGCTTTGTAGCTATAGTAGCTGGTGAGTTATAGCTTTTAAAGAGTTTAAAATCCGCGCCAAAATTTTGGCGAACGCGGTTTCAGAGTCCCTGCAGTCAGAGGCCCCCAAAATGGAGACTGACATTCAATACAGTTATAGCCTGCCTACGCACTATGATTGTTGCCTAACGTTCAATGCAATACACAGACTATGCGTGCAACAGGAAAAACACATTACAAGCGCTTGCGTCATCATAAAGAACGGTATGGCACCTTATTCACGACAAAGAGGAAAAGAGCAGGGCATAAAGCATCATCAGAACGAACTATTACGGAAAGAAAACTTTGACAATTTGATACATGAATTTTCTTGTAGAAAAGCACACAAAGTACTATTATAGTTTGAGTGTCCAACATGATGGGAAAAACTGAAAACATTTCCATATTCCTGAGTTCATAATAGGACAAACGTTTTCGTTTTCGCATAGCACATATACCCTTTTAACTTGATGTTGCAGTTTGTGTTATTTTGCGTGATGAACACGAGTAGGGGGTCCTATTACGGGACACCATGGGGCATTGTTTTTTTTTGAAAAGATGGGAGCCCTCAAAAAATTGTACCTCAGGGCCCCTGAAGACCTCATCTGGCACTGCCCACTACTCCCCTGGTTCCGAGGAACCCCTGTTGAAGAACACTAGTTGAATGTTTTGCAGAGCAATCAGACGTTCTAAATAGATATTTTTCATCAAACCACCCTGCTTGCAACGTTATGCAGAAACCAAACATTGCTATGCAGAGCTTAAGATAATGTGTTGGTCTCCTGCCATATCTGTTATACCTGCTCCTTTAATGGATGCTGCATGGCTTTTTTACCGAAGATGAAAAGCAGTGTGTGAACAAAATAAACAGGTCACAAGAAAAGGCCATGACGGAGGCACTTGAAGAAGTATTGGTTTCTTTTGCAAAACAGGTGAAATAAACAGTGATTTTTTCAAGATGAAACTAAAATCATGCTGAAATCAGATGGTTCTGATCATCAATTTCCCAGTAGCATTAAAGAAGAGGATTATTCTCTATAAAGCAAGTCTAGTGGACGGTATCTGTGGCACTTCAGACCTGAAGAGGGTTCAAAAATAGAAAAACAGCTGAAGTCAGTGCCGACAGCTTCTCGCGAAAGATATCTGTACATCTGGCGTCTGATAGCTGAATATCTTCTTGACGTGTATTTTTCTTGCTGATTGAACATCAAGATCAAGTAGGCCTACTGTTGGCTAGAATTACGACACAATTTGCTTTTATTGCGGCTTTTGAAGCTTCGGAACCAGAAGTTAGTGAATGCTGTTACGCCAAAGGTTTCTGCCTGGTGCGCATTCAGAGAAATGATTTTGCGGGCTTGCTTTTGCTCAGAAAATTTTGAGGAGAGATGGTGTAGAGAAAATTGCCGATATCAGAGGCAGAGAAGATAAGACGCTGGGAGATATTTTTGTTCGCCCAAAGATATCACCAAAAATCATGGAAGATCCATCATCTGCTTTACAGGTGACAGATTTGGTCCTCCAGTGTTTATGAATATCTAATGACGCGCAAGTTGACATTGTCAGAGGTGCAGAAATTCATTACTACGCCGATGAAAGTTACAGAATGACCGTGCCATGTTCAGTCCATTGAAAGGTGCTTGGAACAAATCACAGAGGCAGCATGCAGGATGTACTTGTGCACCAGGCCCGTAACCAGTTTGGGACACCAGGAGGGGCGAAGAGTTTTCTGAGAGGGGCCCAAATTTCTTGAATTATGTCCAATAATTTTAAACGATGTCCAACACATTCTTCCAGGTGGAGCGAAAATTGTTCTAAGGGGGGCTTCGCGCTCCCTGCTCCGCTCTGGTTACGGGCCTGATGTGCACTCACGAGAAGTGTGAAAGCTGCATCAGAGAACAACTTTTACCGGTCCTTTAAGCTTTAGAGCTGGTTACAGGAATAAAAAAGCGGATTACAGATAAAAGTTACTTTCCAGAAATCTTGAAATGAGAGCAGCCACGTGCATTTCCTGATCAATATCTTTTCATGCTCTTAAGGTCATGAAATTTTGCAATCGACATTACATATCGCCGCATTTAAATAACAAGACATACATTAGTCCATTCGAGCAATCTGTGTTAACGATTGACTTACCGGTAGCATAAAACAAATTTAAAAGTTATCAACAACAGGTCAAAGTTTGTGGAAACTAAGAAATGTCTCTTAGCTTCATATCGTCGTAATCAAAATTGCAATTTTAATCCACTTGTACTATAGTGAAAGGTCACAAATTATCATATCATGTGCAGAAAAGCAAATATAAGGCTAAATCATTCAAGGCGTTTAGAAGAAAAACTTTGGCTTGTTTTTTCAAAGCAAAGGCTGGAGGTCAAATATCAGTCTTCGGACACACTATGGCCAATATTTGAATAAATGTACGTACAAGAAATTACGTAAAACTTGAATTTAGCCTCAACATGTTTCAAAAACCCAACAAATCAAATGATGTTAAAACCACGCAGTTGGAAAAAACTAAACATATTTATTTTCATTATAAATGGCACGACTTATTCTTACATCCTCAACCACCTGGGCCTCCAACTGTAGTTGTTACGACTTCTTAGTCCTCCACGTTCGTGTTGGCCCCGGCTGCTTTCTCAAACGCAGGTTGCATCCAACCAGATGTTGATCAGTTGTCAGTTCTACACCCTTTCGACACAAACGTCCAAAACTGATCGGAACAACTCAGCTGAAACTCTGCAGAAATCAACGAGTGACTGTTGTTGGACCAAAGATCCTGCGCCAGGTGTACTTGTGCAAATCTCCGTGTTGAAAAAAGTGTTCACTGTGCACAGTGCGTAGTTACAGCACAGTTGCAGCAGTGCAATATTTGTTGCAACACAATTACAGGCTTGCATCAGTCCATTGTTTGCAAAACACCCTTCCGTTGTCAATAGGTTAGTGTCAGCAATGAAAAAACGCCATCTATGATCCAGTACAACTTTCACACTGCGAATTTGCACAAACCTCTACTTTCGAAAATTTTTTCAAACAGACTTTAGACTTTACTTTAGCAATTCTCCAGGTTTAAGATCTTAATCGCATTTTCCATAGAACTAATTTGTATACGTCATTAATAATGTATTAGTGAACTCCTTTTCGGATTGCTCTTACCCAAAACGAAACAAATATTGCCCCTATACTTTTTTGTCTTGAAATCCACGTATGACCTGTATTTGGTATGTCACTGTGCCGCAAAGAATGCCAGCATTTCTCTAAATCACATCAGAAGATTGCTACTCTGACCACATTCTGCGACTAACGCCAAAGATTGCTATAGTTCCCAGAACAAAATTAAAACTTCTGTCTCTTCATCTGCTGTTGAAAAAAACTTCGTCAAACTTCGTCGCTTCATCTCTTCCAATACATTTTTTCTTTTCCAATATCTGTCATGTCATGTTTGTCATATTTTTCTGTGTTAAATAGAAGACAGTCATTCGCATTTACAGAATATAGATTCCGAAACCTCATAAGCACGCTACTCTCCATCCGATGAGCGATAGCTTTTTCCAGGCTGCAGTATCGATGTTGCGATCAGCGATGTTTCCCTTACTGCAAACCTTCAGCATTTCGGAAGTGATGCGCTAATGAGCTTTAGTCATTCAATCGATCCTGTACAACCTGTCCATTTTACCACTTGCGTTTCGTTTTCTGCCGCTTTTGTACACGAAGCAATCCAACAAAAGCATTTCTCGCACCTAAACGCACGTCAAATCCATCTTATAATATTGTGGGAAAGCGTTACAAGCGTTGTATTCTAAACCAGAGAAGAATTTGTTACTTGTCATAATCGACACTTGCTGAGGACACACAATTCTAAATTTTTAAGCCCCATATCTCAAAGCCTAATCCATTCGCAAGAACACCAAAGATCCAAACCATATGCTCATCCGCTAATGAAGCAAATCTCTTCAAGTGTTGAATTACTTCCAGTCACCGGTTCACTTCATCTCGCCTACGCAACAACACAACCAATCTTATCTTATGCTACAGCTGTGATGCGTTGGTTTGCTTGAAAACGTCCGTAAACGTCTCTGTAAACGTAGCAAACCAGACGACAGTCATGTTTGCAAAAAAAACATCAGGTCTGCTTTGCTAACGGTGTTTCATCGCCCTTGCTCAACAAACCTAGTGTGTGTACCTGTCTGTAGGCTACGAGCTGTAGTTGTTTTGAAAAGCCAAAATCGAACGCATGTAGGCAGCAGAGATGAGCGGACTGACATATTTTACGATCCAGATCCAGTACGGAATTTTTTTACATCAGTCGAACCACAGTCAAAACACTTTTTAAATGCAAAATCCCAATCACGTCCAAAAATTAGAACACAGCTTTTTAACTACAAAAATCCTGCAATTCTTTGCCATTAACTCAGTCCGATTCCGGTTCTGATATTAAATTTTTGCAGCGATTTACACTCCGGAACGAAACCAATGAAAGGCTAGTTCAGTTTATGAAAGGCTAGTTCAGTTAATAAGCTAGTGATAACAACTCTTAAATTTTGTTTTGCATCTCTCATAACAGAGTTTTTGTGCTTCAGAGACAGCTACCTTATTTTCCGTGTGCAATGCTTTTGCATACACGTAAAGTTTTGAAAAAATTCTGCAACCGTTGCACAGACTGATTAACAAAAGGTGAAGGCATGCTCCGCTCGAGACGATTCTTAAGAACATCGTCCATGGAGAACTTCACAAACCACGACCACTCTCCCCTCCGGTTCCAGACCTTTCGAAGCCATATTTCTCTGGTTTTACAAACTCTCCACCAGGATGCAACGCGCCGCACAAAGCATGGGGCTAACTCAACCGCTTGACCACTGGACACAGCAAGTTTAACGCGAACCTCTACACCAGTGGTGCTCAAACGTTTTGGATCCTGGGCCACATTTGTCTTTCAGAAACCCTTCGAGGGCCACAAGAATTAATAATCTCAATAAAAATTCTCTAAAAATTTCTCCTAAATGATTAAAGTGTTAAGTTTTGTTTCCAATGAAAATTGCTTCACGGGCCACGGTTTGAGCACCACTGCTCTACACAATGGGATTCGCAGATGACAAAACTGTGTGTGCGGAGAAATCCAATCCTACAGTCAAACCCTCAATCACTGTGCAATGCTGGCCCCATCGTGCAGCATTACCACAATGCCACCAATTAAGATCTGATTGAATACCTCTGCAATTTTTCCTTTTAGATCCAACCGCATACATATACCAGCTGTCCGCTCTGTGTATAAGAAAGAGAGAAAAAAGGTAAAAGTTTACTCGGCAGTTATCCTTTTTTAAGAGTTGGCCATAATCAAAGAGTACATGACATTTGCAACCACCGCTTAATCAAATAAACACAAAAAGTATTTTTTGTAAATAAATCTGCCATTCGCTACGAGACTATTAAAATTTTAACCTGCACTGAAAACTGCAAATAAGCCAAAATTTCAGAAGTGAAAAAGGTGCTAATAAGTCATAATAATAGTTGCTGGGGTAGCAATACAACCTGACATTATCCCAAAGCGTAGGACATTCACCGGACGCGCCCAAAATTGTAACCTCTCTTTTTCGTAAGTTGGTTCTGCCTTGAAGACTATTTATGTTTCCTTTCAATCATCTCTACCTGAAAGCACGCCTCTGAGATTTAACATTAAAGCCGTTCAGTTTGAGCCTGTCTACTCCATAAACATTTCCGTAGCTGTTCTTCAAAACAGCACAAAAACCTCTTTCTACTGAGATCGAAAAATGAAGAATGAGGTAACACTGAAAAAATTTAAGAAACATCTCTGGTCTCAGTTTTATTTCTGAAAGACACTCTGTAAGATAGAAAACACAAATAGTGTGAAACTTGAAAAATTTTCCGCTTTCGAAAATGCATGGAAATCTTGTATCTCTTGCAGAGGCTGGGTGCTTGTAAAACGGCATGTCCCAACTGAAATTTAAAAGACGATGATTAATGGAAGTGAAAAATTGTTTTTCTGAACTGTTTCACTGAAAGTGCTCTGTGTATGTTTCACGACGGTAAACCCTATTTGGGTTTCCTAATGTTTGAATCTGAGCTAAAGATTTTATGTTGCTGCTGCGTCACCCTTACAACAAGCGGTATATGTTGTCATCCTGCACGAGCCAATGGAGTCTTTCACTATTTCGGGTTGGAGACACCACAATCCTAAAAATGTTTTCAATTCTTAATTTTAACCGAAGGCACTATTCCATAAATGTTGTATGTCGCACAATGCCCGCGCAGAACGTGATTAAGGACCTATTTAAAAGCATTTTCAAGACAGGTGAACGCGGTTCAGTAGTCAACGAGATGCCGCACTGTAGGTGCAGCCGCAGGAAGGAAATGAACTCTTCAAGACGTTTGATCGATGAGCACTGTCGAAACGAAAGTTGTTCAAACCTATTAGACTTACTTCATACAACTTTTACCTTGGGGACAATTCTTTTATACTTGGCAGACGCAGAAACAATTTAGGCAAACACTTTTTGAACCTCCAGAAGATTTATAAAATGTGTTTTGACTGCGTAAGCCCTTGAGAATGATATTTGCAATGGATGTAGATCGACAAATCCGACAATTCTCCGACAATGATGATGTTGTGAAATCGCACTGTTCAAAATTTCTCGAAATTGTATGAACCTCAGATAAACACGTAATCATCCACGCAACGAAACAATTGTATCTTTAGGTAAGCATATGCTGGGACGGTGTTTGCTGCAGTTGTAATTTGGTTGCTCTCCCTCCATCGTAAACAACTCCAAAGCATTTCCTGACGAAGCACAGCCTAGTGTTGTTCATTAGCGCCTTGTGCTGCAAATGATTATTACAGAGTCTGTTGTTACCGCAAGTCAGCCCAACAGAAACAAGAAGAGCTTTTAGCTGAGGACTAAAACCACTGCATAGCGAATTTTTCGAAGTATTTTATTATTAGATCGAATGTACCTTTCAAACTATAATATGTGTAACGTATGCAGGAAATATGGAAGGATTGAATTGGTTCAAAATGTCTCTTCCTTATGTTTTCTTTTATAGCAAGTTATGACTTTGCATATGATTTGTACAGCTCTAATAAACTCATAGAAATCAATCATCAGTCACATCTCAGCTGGTTTTCAGGTGAAGAACTTCCTGGGTTAATTCATCTTTTCAAACAAGATTAAAACCCTGCTGTGATGGACGGTGTGTCGGCGAATACGATCTCAGTTGCATCTCCGCTTTCATCATCACTAAATGCTGGAATTGCACTACAAGTGGCAAATGCAGGAGCAAATTTCTGTGAGTAAACCTCATGAAACAGACGAATATTTGTATGAAAACGTTTGGTAGTTAATAAATCTCTAAATCGTCTTTGTACTTCACAGGCAAATCTTCGCATAAGATTATTACAGGAAAACAATCAAAACAATTATATCTTTATTTGGAAGCACGTTTTCTTCAAAAATGTTTGGCACGTTCACGTAATTTTCCTCTTCTAGACTGTCCTTCAGCGAATTGTTGGGTTGTTGGTTTTCTTCCTAATAATGAAACCAAGTTCTGGTATTTACTGCCATTACTGTAAGTGCAAGGTGCACAGTTAAGTTAATACTTCAAGTTGTAAAGTTAATGGTACCCGGGCATTTAGACAACGCCCTGGGGATTGTTGCATAGCTTTCCAAGTCAACAGTAATTTGTTTGAAATAAACGCTGTGTTTTTCATAAGAAATGACGTTCCATGCAGCATAATACTTATGTTGTTAACATTAACGCTCTCGAACCTTATTAACAGGGCTGCCATAGATCTGGACTGACAAATAAGGGCAACCGGGAAACGAAATATCATAAAAAAGGAATATAATTTTTGATTGAACTATTCAGTTATCAGTCATATTTTGTATTAGAAATGGTCTGCGTCAGCATTGCTTTGCCTTTAGACGCTACCTGGTGCATCTCACTGCAGGTCTCGTCAAAGGTTACTTTCACTTGTAGGATGGTCTTGACTGTCCTTTCGCCAAGGCTGTTTCTCTCTTTGCTTCACTGTGCGTTACCACCTGTATTCAGTTGGATTTGTACGTTGCCACCCGCAACTTAAAATAATACAAAAATAGGGATGCAAGTCAAAATAGGGACATTTCTTAGAAATAACGACGGTATGATAACCTTGCCTATAAAGTTATACTGCCTCGACAGTGTAGTTCATAAATGTGTTGTTCTGCAAAACACAGTCTTTTCATCCTTGGTAAACGGTTTTTATACTCAATTTCAATCAGTTTCAGGTTTTATTTGAGCGTTTTATTGGAAGATCATAATCGACTCAACTACATAAGAAACCAAGAGATAAAAATATCAACGACTTTCTTCTGTTATTGTTTGATGTCAAGGTGAAAATTAAATAAAACTTTCCTTAAGCATCTGTTATCCTGACATGTTAAAACACACCCAACGCCTTTGGGACGGAATTGTGGCTTTCTGGCAAACAGCGAAGCTGTATCAAAATGATATATTTGAACGAAAATCGAAACGATAATCACAACTATTATCAAATTGTTAACGAAGTTAAATAAATCGAGTAAGCAGACAAATGCCTACACTGCAGCTGATCAGTTATCGGAAATTGTCCAGAAAAAAACACTGTTTTCCAAACAACAGGAATTTGGCAGAAACTAAAACTTTTCTGCTTTGTACTAACGTAATTTCAGAACGAAGATTCACCAACAACATTTGTTTCTCTGAACAGGCCCGTTTGACGAATAAGACTTGAGAAAGAGAGCTGCTGTGAAGCTCCAAGAAAACTTACATCACTCACACTGTAAACCATTATTACATTATCAACGAATACCCAACTTGCAAACAGGGGTTGAGAAAGTTGAGAGCATAACTGCTGAAGAGAGTAATACTGCAATTCAGGTCCTGAAATATCAGTAAAAAGACGAAATTGCACACTCGTGTGGGTGCAGGGTTTAAATCCTCCAAGTTCGTCGTAACATATGGGTTCTAATAGGCAATACATTAATAACCAACACAGTGCCGTGTCTCACGCTGACGTCACCCGCAGTATCGCGTAATGAATAAAGCGCCATTTGATGCTGCTGTTGCAGTAGTTTGGTTTTTCTGTGTTTGGTCTCTTCTGCTTTGCATTTTTGTATTTCTATTGTAATGTATTGTGTAACGTCTTCACTCCCACATGCATGGGGCTAAACTTTAAACATGCATCGCAGTAACAAACGTTCTAATAAACGCATTAGAGCTACAATGAAACGTAACAAGCCTGTAACCAAACCTATCTATGAAGAAAACGCCGTTTCTGATCGAACATCATTTCCTGATTGTTTGCAAACGCAATCACTTAAATTTATTTAAATATTTAAAACTCAGTTTTAGACATCGATTTTGTTAATCTTTTCCGCAATTACCTTTTTCGGAACTTTGACACTAGTTCTGGTAGACTTTTTTCAGAAAAACAAACGGAAAACTACTGATGCCAATTTAGAGCAGCTATTTCAGTGGCTATGATTGCGTTTGCAAAAACTCTATTTCCAGAACCTAATTCCAAAGTGTGGAAAATTTCTATTGTTCTCAAGAGCATAGAAATCGTTCTGCCAGCGTAATTGCTTAATTTAAGCCAAAACAAGTTATCTTTTATTTTTCTATGGAATAATTTACGTTGACATCGTTTGATTATTTTCGTTATTCAGTTAAACTCACTTTTTCTGTAGTTTCCTATTTCATTTCATTATTGGTTTTCAGTGAAAGATTCTCTTCTAAGTTATTTTCGAGAACGCATGAACCACTTGAAGATATCAGACATTGAGTACAACAGTGGATTTCATTTCTCGCTCAAAAAGTTTGTTGTGTTGTTTCTGGTTTGTCAGTTATTTTAAAGGTTTTGAATATGTGAGAAGATTAATTTTATTTGGTGTTTAGTTTGCGTTTGGACAATTCTTCTTAACGTTTTGTTTTATCTTGCAGCATGAGAATTGAAAAAATCCGTTTGCGGGAGACTCGCGTAGACTTTATTCCACCCAGTAAGCTGAAGCTTCGAACAACCCTTTGTTCCGCTGACTTGAATGGCTGTTTTCTCCTCAGTACAGACTTTTTATGGTAATCTTCCGCAAAACAATGTTTAACTTCAATGGCAATGAAAACCGTGCTTGAGATTTACACATCTTCAGGTGTGCATTTGACTTGGACGGAGCGTTTGAAATGGAATTTACCAATCTGGACTGCACTTTAACCTTTCATCTCGGGAAAAACAAATCTGGAAAACCTGTGGTAGGTTATTTTGACTATACTGTGCTGAACAATTCATAATAGGTCTCCACGGCCCAAAAAGCTGAACGTATGTATACTTGTTCGTCTTTTCGTACCAAAATGAGGAAAACGAACGAAAAAATATTATGCATCCAGCAGAGAAAAACAACAAAAGTTGTGTTTCATTAGCTTTCAACGGCTTGTGAACTGCTATTAAGCAAATGGTGCTTTGGTTGTTCATTGGTGAATGCCTCAAATTCGAGTTACCTGTGGTAATTCACGCACAAAACATTTTGTAAGTGTCCGGAAACACCTGTGCAGGAAAACATTTTTATCTATCCACTATCTAAAACTTTGCATATACCAAAACTTTCAATAAAATTTCTACGTTTTTGTGCCAGTGGTTTAAAAAATCACAGAAAAAACATAACTGTAATTTGATGCACTGTGTCTTATCCCTGGTTAATATCAAATATTAGTGGTTAGGTGTGCTTATAAAAGTACATTTCAGAAAACCAGCTTCAGTCATTGAGTAATAAGTCCCCATAAGGGCGACGCAGTTAACTCAGATCGCAAGTGGTTTTACTAGGAAATCGATTTCACGTAAATTATGCATCTTCAGTCCTATAAATTGAAGCAAAAGCTTAGAAATGGTAGGCTAGCAGCTAAATCATGCAAACTATTAGCAAACTGATTCAAAAAGCAAGGGCTGAGTATTCTCATATTGTAACCTCTTAAATTTTGATTGGGGGCCCCATGTCTTTTTACTGAAAAACCTTGGACCGCCTTATCCATGACCAAAGAATAAAGGACCTGCTTATCCTTTGACTAAAGGCCCTTAACATCTTGGTTCGTGGCCTCTTGCATTTTGACTGGGTCCCTTGTCCTTTGATCATAGGCTATTTATGTTTTATGATTTTGCTAAGGCTTCTTATCTTCAGGTTGAAAATCCAAATGTCTTAGAACATATTAATAACTATAATCGCACACAGAAAATCAAACTAATTTTTCTGCTCAATACAGTAGTATGTAATCATTACAATAAAAATACGATCATAAACAAAAGCTCATAAATAATTGAAAGCGTGTAAACTTAAAATGGAGGTCCCCTCAAAGCGCATAAATTAAAATGAAGGC
>JGI24159J19872_10006923_pt1 | contig 14822 bp, 9 predicted proteins | sample Ectturendosymbi4_FD_19872 | JGI IMG/M metagenome (IMG submission 19872) | reverse complement strand
TTGTTATCGAAACGTTTGCAAGATGTCAGTTGTATCGTTTGCTTTGGCCGTAGTATTTATTATAAGGCTATTTAGCACTTCCGCTTTTCGTGTACAACAGCTGGAAATCATGAATTTCATGGACTGGATTTCAATACCTTTGATATGAAGCGGAAATATAACTTTAACTTCCTAGTTTGTATAATTTGGGGAGACTTTGATTGCAAAGAGTTTCAAAGTTCTTCAAAGTTCACCCACAAACTCTAATAAAATTTAGCACGAATCAGTCAGGCGAACCGTTTTTTTGGTAATGCTACAGCAGTGAACAGATTTAAAACTTCCCAAGCGCGTTGTCTCCAACTCTTCAGCTAAAACATCAGGAACAGTGCGGTGCATCGCAAAGCAACATGAGGAGACTCATGCAAGTTGTTTGTTGTGTTACCAGCGCGACAGTGCATATTTTCAATTCTTGAAGGAGAAAAATTTAGAAGGAACAACAAGGAAAGAAGGAATGTTTTGTGTAATTCTACGTTTTCCACTTGGCAATCATGCAGCTTTTGAAATCGTCATAAACATTCAGTTTAAACAACGTGTTGCAGCTCTGTTTCTGTATTCGCGACAAATCCTAAGGGCACCGGTGTGGAAATTACTCTGAGCATATCCACAGGCGTAGCCCCTGGGGACAAAAGGGCCATGGCCCCCGGAGATTTTTAGAAAATATAGTCATTTTGTGCTGTGAGAGGCGTTTTTCCAAACAAAAGAGTGTTATTCGCCTAAAATCAAACATTTTGTCCCCCCATAAAAAATTCCCCCCCCTCAATTTTTGGGCTGGCTACGCCACTGAACATATCTGCTCTTTTGCCAAACGCGAAGTGGTAAGCGCTACATGCTCGACTACTGCTGGTGATAGACATACCCATTATCGACTCACTCAATTTAACAGTTACATCGTTAGACACAGCTCAGCTTTGTTTTGTTAAACTTTGGACGCAAATTATTGCATAAAAATAATAATTAATAATATTTCAGGTATCTTAACACGAGTTAAATAAAAAAGAGAAGGGAAAAGTTTACCAGAGTCACTCAAAATAGGACAGAATTTCGTTCTGGTAGGTTTTTAGAACACGGGGAAATTTGGCAGCATGTCGGTTAACAGAATCGGTTCGGCAAAATTTGTTGGGCAATTTTGAGCTTCGCCAAAACCTTCAGTTTTAATTTTTAAACTAGAGGGGAAAACTGGGCCATTACGGGAATCTCTTTTTTACTAGTCGCCGAACTAGAGAGGGGAAAGCTCTGCCGAGATCTTCTTTCTGACCACCGGATGAATAAATTCAGGTGGAGATTTCAAGGTTATTATAATTTTATCACGCATTTTCCTTGGTCTAGCTAGAATTTACCACAGCGATGTAATAGAATAAGTCAGGAACACTTGAAAAACAACTGTTTTTATTGTCAGCGGAAATTCATTGTATGAATCTGTGTCATCATGTGTCACATCGCGTGTCGAGGGATCACAATTAATGGTTGCCACGGTATTGTTTGTTCTTAATGATTGTCATTTAATTGACGGCAATTATTTGGAAATATCGTAATGAAATGTAAATGTTAACAAAATTTGCAAGAAACTATAATCATGACCATCGTTCATGTATGAAAACACTGATGCTGAAAAAACAAGTCTGAGGGCGGTCAAAGCAGTACACCACGATGAAGATGTTCGTTAATTAGAACAAATTGATAAAATGTACCAAGAGCTTAAGTGTTTTTTGCTTAAAAAGAATGCGTATCGGGTTTTTAGGTGGCCGAAATACGATAAACCTCTCTGATGTCTAAACTTGTCAAACTCCTGGTGCATGGCACATGTTCAGATGAATACCATTTTGTATCTGAAATAGGCTATAAATGTTAACAAGTATAGAATAGGACCTACTTGGACGCAACGGTATGAAGACAACTGCCAACCAGGGTCGTAATAAGGGAAGGGTACGAGGGCACAATTTCCCCGGCGTCGAATCACTGCGGGGATCGACGTATGACTGCGGGGGGTTCCAAAAAGTCCCAACAATGTCACAAGTACTTTAATTTACTGCAGTACATTTGTTCCCGAAAAACCTTAGTTTCAAACATGGAGGCGCCAAACTTGCTCCTTGCAACGGGCGCCATCTACCCTCGTTACGCCCTGCTCCCAATTAGAACAACCTCCAATAGAAAAACTGCCAACTGCATGCAACGCAACTAACGGCTACGACAACTGCCGCCCGGAGAACAGCTTCTGTAAAGCGTTGTTGTAAATGGTTTCTCTAACAACTACGCTTCACAGAAGTTGTTCTCCTGTTGGCAGTTGTCCTGGTCGTTAGTTGTACTGTAGGCAGTTGGCAGTTTTCCTGTTAGCAATTGTCCTAGGTGGCAGCAGCCCCGTAACCAGCGGGGACGCAGTGGGGAACCCCCTGAAATTTTTTTGATCCACCTGGAAAAATGTGTTGGACATAGTATGAAACTATTGGACATAATTAAAAAAAAATTGGCCCTTCTCAGAAAACTCTTCGCCCCATCTGGTGTCTGAAGCTGGTTACGGGCCTGGTTGGCAGTTGTCCGGTTGACGGTTGTTCAGCTGGTAGCTGTTCTAGAACCTACCTCACCAACGTATCAAAAACGATCAAGCGATGTTATTGTATGTAACAGTGCCAGGTAGCCTTCTGCGCTGTCCATAAATTACAGATCAGAATACGGATTGATAAAAACCCCGCTGATTTTTAGCGTTTCATATTTCAATTTGGGCGTCATTGGATTTTATTTGGGGGCTAAGCACACAAAAGCCCTTGTGGAGAGCTATCTTCACTAGTATAAGCCCAGTTTTAGGAATTTTCCTTTGTTTTATGTGCTCATTCCTCATTAGGAGTATTTTTCAGGGTTTGAAAAGTTGAACCTTCCACAAAAGACTAATTAGTTGCAATTATCCTCTCAGAATGATTGACAGGTACTAGGACTGATATTTAGGTAAGTTCATCGACTTCCACATCAACTATGAAGTTGGTCAGCCCTTTAAAACTGTTCAAATCTATTAGAATAATGGACTTATTTCTGTTTCCACTAATGCCTATCTGGCAATTAAAATGGATCAATCAAAATCCCAGAAGTAATTGTGATCTAGTTACTGCATGCTTACCTATTTTTGTNAGAAACATTCAAACACCACACCTAAAAATATATTCGGTTGTTCCTNCAGTCGTAGTGGTTAGTTCAGCTANGTCCAACCCGCGGCCCGCGGCCCCATGCGGCCCAGTTGAGGGTTTTGTGTGGCCCAGTTTAGTTTTCGCTGTAGTAATAGTATCCTGCATACTGACATCCTGTCCTTGTTTTAATAATCTTGATTTTGACATTTTTGGTGCAGGTGGTCCTCGTGCCACTTTATCACGTCTATTACCATTGTAGATAGGATTCGAACACTTGCAGTATATTAGTTTAAGCTAAATTTTGTTTGCTAAAATCAAAGTAGGCCATTTAATGTGTGGCCCTCAACGATATGTCACTCAATGTGCGGCCCTGGTCAAGATAGTGACATATTTTTTGGCTCAGTAAGCCGTTTGGGTTGGACATAGCTGGGTTAGTTCTTTACAGTACTTGTCGTTGGTGGCTTGAGTCGTTCTGGTATTTGGGTGATGTCGCTTCTCTTGGTTGGTTTTGACAACTTTGGATCAGCATGGGAAAAGCCTTGTTAAGTGCTGTGATCTCATTATATAAGATATCCTTAACAGAGGTAGGCCACTAATTCGCTTTTTGTAGGGTCTTAAAACTCTTGTTCAAGGAGCGTTGTACGCCAATTGACTGTGGATCAAAGATACAACCTCTCCGTCAAAAGGCGGACACTGTACGAGTAAGCTATAGCCGCTCCAGTTGAAACATTACAACTGGAAACACTTAAGACTGTGATCAGAGCAGGTGAAAAGCAACCTGAAACAAGAGTATCAAAAAGGTGCTTATCTGACTTGGCGAAACTTTATCTCTATCACGAAGAAAATCCATGCGTAGCCTCCCATTTCATGGCAACTCCATGAATTCTCTGTACGTTTTCATAATTTGGAATCACGAGCGGATTTACCATAAGGCTGATAAGGCTTAAAGTTTAGGGTCCCCGATATTTGGGACACCAAAAATGGCGAACATTTCCATAATTTTTCAAAGTAATCATACTTTCACTTTTGATTTTGTTTAACGGGCGATTTTTACTATGCATTCTACAGAAGAAACGCTAGCTNAGAAGATTTAGAACAGTGGTTCTTAAACTTAACAAACACGCCGAACACTTTTACGTAGTTTTCCAAGCTTTTGTCGAACCCCATTTTTGCCCAATACAACAGAAAGTGAGAATGGATTACTGAAATCAGATGACTTTCGTCGAACCCCTGAAACGGCTCAGTCGAACCCTAGGGGTTCGATCGAACCCAGGTTAAGAACCACTGATTTAGAAGATAAGTGGTGCAACCCAAACGCGTGAAATTAATTTCAATGAGCACTTCTTTTTGTGGCGTTTAGAATGGGTTATTGTTATGTATAATCTGTCGCACAAAACGTCTGAAGCAATTTTTAGTAATAAGTTGACAGGCGGCCAGTTTTATTAGCTACTTTCGTTCAGCCTGAGTCTCTTTTGTTGCTTTTTATGTGCGAGACACGTGGTAAAGGCAAGATTAACTAACTTGCACTTTAGTCAAAGCTGCAGCCATTAAGTGCAGCAAACTGTTAACAATTTTTAACACCGCGCGAGCTCAAGCTGGGAATGTTCCTTGACTTCAACTGTTTTGTAGTAATCTCGATTGGGCCAGTCCCTTCCTACAGTTCATTGAATAGTAAAGGTTTTAACTACCATTGACTGGAAACAGACAAAGGATGTATCAGTAACGCCAGTTCTTAGCTTGAGCTTATTAGTTTAGTTAGCCAAGTGACCTTCAGGTGTACTTTGTTTTCATTTCTTCAAAGTAATCAAGATAAAGTGGATCTAGCCTACATTAACTGGAGAAGGTCGAAGTGTTCTAGTTAGAGTGGTTCTAATAAGCCAAAGAGAAAACCACTGCCGAAGGAGATGCACTACGAGCTGTTTTTGAAGACGAAACCAATAATTCAGTTTTCTAGTGTGCAGCCGCGCCTACAGATTCTACTAAGAACGGAAAGATGTACCGTGCTCGTTTTTAAATATTTAGCATGGTCGCTTCGGTCAGTTCGCGACAATTGTTGAGCTTGAAACTAGAGAATCAGTTGGATTTCAGAATGACTGTGCTGAAAGTGAACAGGTGTAAGATAAAATCATGTCACTTGCTGCAAGTGCTGCACGACACGTGAATGCAACGTTGGGTTATGGCCACAGCACATAATATCGAAATTGCATGATTCAGTCGCAGTCATTCATATTAGATTGCCAGCACAAGGATGCCGATTTTTCAGCACCGGCCCGTTTATAAAACGCGGTAACGTTTTTTCAACCGGGAGATGTTCAGACCAGGGCCGCAACCGGTTAATGTTTTCAAGGGGGCTTGCTGTTTCGCCTAATAACTAAAAAAGTTTTAGCGCTTTCGAAGTGTTGTTGAAAATTTCGACGGTTAATTGTGCGGTTTCCCCCTGGTTGCGGGCCTGGGATAGTCTACTTACTTACCCGTTAACAATAGAGGAAATGAAGGTGTTTGAACGCTCCTGGCTATGTTATTCACCGACAACTGGAAAGGCATTTTAATGCCGCTTATTCTCCTCCGAAAATGGTTTTTACGAAACGAAAAATGCCACATCCTGGATGGAGGTGTGTGAGAATTCTGTAAGCAGGCGCGTAGCCATAGGGGAGCAATGGGGGCAATTCCCTCCCCCCAATTCCCAAAGTAGCACTATCAATTTTCAGGTGGATCAAGCTTTTAATGTGTGGGCCAAATAAATGCGTCAGTGCAAATCAACGAAACTGCTTAAAAAAAAACATTCTACTTCAACTTACAGTCGAACTTGATCAAAGCAGAATGGTTTACCAATTGCCCATGATTAATCAAACATTGTGTATAGAGTGTAAATGTTGGAGAATTCACGCCATGGCTGACCTTTACTTGAGGTTTAAGCTCCGTGTAGAAGTTGGTGATAATGAAATACAAACTTGTGTATACGCGCTTGTAATCACTAACCGAAAGTAAAACAAGGAGTTAATGCTTTTCGCAGCTGTTTCTGGCGCACCAGCTTGCTGTATCACACCTTGACCTATGAAGAATGTAAACTTCATTTCAAAACCATCGCAAAAATTCCTCTTTGAAACTCTGGCATGCCACAAATTCAGTATATTTTGCCCTTGACTGCAGCATCAGCCGTAGCTTTAAATCGTAAATTTTTGTTTTTGTGCAGTTTTACAAGTAAATACGTGAAGATGGCGGTGATAATACATTTTGTATGCTTCGAAGCTCGAACCTTGGCTAAGCAGCAATTCAGTTTCACGGTCGTGTTTGTTACGCAATTACGTCATAGACGTTTGGCAACAATAGCATTTATTCTAGATATTTAGTTGTGATGGCATGTAGACCTACTGTGACGGTTCAATGACAAATATATGGAGCCTTAACGGTTTCATCAATGATCTCCCTTTACCCAGGGCCTCCGAGAGAAATTTTACCAGGGGGTACGAAGACCGGTACCGGGCCCCCTAGCTGCCGGAGTCCCTGTCGAAAATTGTATAGCTTGTTGCTATAGTAATCAGAACATAGATAAAACAGTTACCATTCCAAGATTTACAAATAGACAAAATGTTACAGTGGCAACCAGTCCCGTGGCCACGAGGGGGCATTCGAAGGTAATGCCCCCCAAGTTTCTGTTATGTCTCCCCAAATTGTGTTGTGCCCAGAAAAACTTGTTTTAAAAATATAATTAAAACAAAGATCTTGCCTCCCTAAAAATGTATTTTGCCCCCGTAAGCCCTAAAACCTGGCTGCGGGCCTGGTGGCAACTGGTCCATACTATTTGAAATAAGCTCGTACTCAGAAAAATATCTTCCTAGTATAAAATAACAATCAAGTGTTTTGCTGTATGTATCATGTTATTTAAAAAAATCCTCAAAACACGTTCAGTTTGGCTCTGTATAGGAAGTAAAAAATGGTTCTCGTTGAGATTTTTGAAAAAAGAAGGAAGCAGGGAATTCCTCTTTTTGAAGATGAGCACCATTTGAGATTTTTCAACCGATCTGGGTCCTATTCACGCGTCAGGTGTTTCTCGCATGCGCAGTTGCATTTCAATTCGTGAAATCCTCAAACTAAATCCTGCCAAGTTTAGTCTGAAATAATGTGCAAACAATTCACAATTTCAGAAATTGGTGCAAATGTCACGATTGTTTCATAAACACTTTTCGTGCCTTATTCTCAGCAAAAGTTTTGATGATATCATCATATTCTACTTCTTGTGGAAGTTTGGATTCAGTAGTCAATCTGGCAAGACTTGACACGGGATTGACCACTGGTTGCTCTCAAATAATGATCTCTCTGCAGATGCACAGTGGCTGGAATAGTGAGCAAACTCTTAGGCAAATACATACATTTGGAAAGCGTTCTTGAAGTAAACTTTATTTAGCAGGTCTAATGCAACCAATTTCTCTTGTCCCAAATTAGTTGAATGTACGAAGGGCAAATGTCGCATCTCAGTAAATAAATTTTCTTCGTTCATATCTTCACAATATTGTGTGGCTAGGATTCTCGGATTCCCACTTTTTGGTCAGTTACTGCAGCAGAGTGATCCAAGTAATTCCATGGTAGCCTACATCAAATCATTCTTTAATGCGTTTCACAGCATTACAGTGCACGACTAGCCATCCAATAACATTATCAATAATAGCATAGAATATAAAAGTTCTATAACATGCTTCTTAAACGCTTTCCTTTCCCTTTCCAACTGATGCATTCCTTCGCAGAGCTGAACTTCCTCTAGGGGGAAGATTAATCTCAATGCCAAGGTTAGATGCAACTGTAGTTGCTTCATTCAATACAGATTGCCAATTGTGTCGCAATTCAGCTAAATCCTTCAGAAGTTTTTGAATGTTAGCAACTTCTGTATCCGATGTTGCTTGCCTAGCTTGAATAACTTTCATGCAGATGTCTATTCTGCTTAGAATTTTGAACCAAACAACTAACATACATTCACAAACAAATGACTTCGAATAAGATAAATGAGCCATTTGCACAATACTCGGATTTAGCAGGTAGCTTCATTGTCAATAACTCTTTAATGGCAGCTTTTATACCAGGCAAAGGTGCGTGCCTTATTCTCACAGTAGTAGAAAACTTTTGACCCGATTTAGGGAATTTCGGAAAAGTTTGAAAATGTGTAAAATTAATCATTTCAGTTTGTTTTGCAAATCATATTTGGTTGTATTTTTAGCTGCGTGGAATCTATCAACAATGCCCTATACATAAACTCTGTTCAACGTTGTTTGATGTGTATAAGGCAATAGTCACAAATCATTGCAACGTAAAGGAAGATGACAACAAAAACAAATAAACTAGCCAAAAGCCTGGGCAAGTTTTCATTTCAGGATTTAATTTCGGGTTTGTCACGGTTTATGACGGGAAGTGGTTAAACTTCCAATGCTGCAGATGGAGAATGCGACCATCAATTTGGGCTTGATCACAGAAAATCTTGACGTGGGTCCTTTTGTCCTCCCGGGCCCCCGAACCTATCAAGCCCGGGTACAATGTACCTCTCGTACCCCCCTCTCGTAGGCCCTTCTTACCTTGCCGGCAAGCAAAAAAAAACAGTAAAACAGTTTTGTTCAAGTAATCCGAATCCGACCTGTACATAGCCTGAAAGAGTTTCAACATTCACCAGACGTTAATTGCCAACCAATTCTACAGTAAATTTGAAAGCAGCATTAGCTACAGCGTGAAGAGTCAGCAGAAAAATCTAACGAAAGTAGAAAGATGCTTTTGATTTTGTACGTGATGAGGCCATTGACACTGCCGTTTACTTACAGCAGTGCTCTTCAACCTTTTTGTCATCGTGGAACCCCTGACATACTTTCGCATTTGTCATGGAACCCCATTAACAAAAATAAAAAAATAAAAAAATTACTCGTAATAAAATCAAACATTTCGCTATTAGACACTTCAACATATAAACAGTTTTTACAGATGTTAAAAAGCAGTAAATTTATAATGACTCGGTTGCAGTCTCGTCGCCACGGGAGGCTTTGGTGGGCTTAACCCCTCCCAAACAAAGCTCTAAGCCCCTCCAAATTGAAACGTGAAACACTATAAATAAGTGGAGTTTTGGTTAACTTTATAATGTCAAGCCCCCCCGCACAAACGCAAAGCTCCCCTATTGAAAACTTTCTGGCAACGGTTCTGCTTGGTTTTCTTGCATTTCTGGAATGTGGCTGCTATACATTCAGAATTTGGTCATCCGGCAAAAAGAACCCGTATGTCAAATATGTGTCGTCCCATTTTCTAACTTTGTCAATTGAATTACATTTGGTCTGCTTCGGATTAGGTGCCTCTTTTGCATTTGGTGCCACCGTTCACACCTTCGTTGTTGTTATTATTTCGCTTCACATGAGAAAATTAGCTATGTCTCTTCATCTGGCTTGACTAAATAGTAAAAAGTTTGATTTCACACTGTTTATACTTTATTCCCACAAAGGTTGAACATCAGCTCTAGTCTGTGACTCAGTCTACTCTCTACTACACTCAGGTTGAGTCTACTCCAGTGTTGCCACTCTGTTGTTACGGAAAAGTACTAGATTTCATGATAAAAAAAACACTAGATTACAAATACGTGACAGATTTGTCAGATTACAAGAAAATTGATGTTGTACTTAAGAACAGGCCGGTGTTTGATGAACATTATATATTTGTTTATTTGTCTCAGACCAGATGGTCCGTAGAACACACGCAGACGATGATTCTTTTACGCTTTAAATATTTCAATATTTGCTTAAAGTGCAACACCTTTACACGATGGTAAATTGCTTCATGGGGGAAAAGGCCAACCATACATCCACATCATTGCTCTTGAGAAATTCTTTGTGCTCTGAAATGCGAAACATCGGAAAATGGGGAAATGGTATCTCTGTTTCATGACTTTTTCAACATGACTACAACCATTTAAAGAACCTACCATGTTACGCTTGTGTTTGTTTGTGCAAGTCACTGGAACTTTTAACAGATGATCACAGTGACTTGGTAGTGGTTTGACTCAAAACAGATTATCATTATAGGGTCTTGTGTAAGTTAAGATGTAGGCTAATTAGGTAGAACTTTTAGCAAATATTACAATTGCACTTAATCAAAAAGTCAAAAATCAAAAGGTCCTTCCGGTTCCTTCAATGCCCCGGCGTCCTTGCACTAATTTGTGTTTTTCTTGCTGAATATTAATTATCGCCAAACAGATTTTGCAATGCAGCACATCAAAATGATGCTTGTTACAAATCTTCATTTTTCCTCAATGACTCAACGCTCCTCTATGATGGAGACCACCTGCAGTAGTTGTTGGTGAGTTGTTTCGGTGTTCGCGTCTCATCAGCGCTTTTGCGCAGTAAAAACAAATCTGTGTGTAAGGTATACAAACATAGCAGGGCCTACGAGAGGGGTGTACAAGAGGTACATCGTACCCGGGCCTGTAAAGTGCTGAGGCCCGAGAGGATGAATGAACTCACGCTAAATTTTTCTGTAATCAAGCCCAAAATTACAAGTGTAAGCCACTTGCCAGTATGACAATTAATCTGATTCTAAGTCTTAGCATGGTAGCTGTTTTATCTGTATTCTGATTACTATGAAAACAAGCTATAAAGTTTCAACAAGGATACTAGAGGCGCTGAGGCCCAGTATCGGTCTTCGTACCCCCTGGCAGACTTTCCCTTAGAGGCCCTGAAACCAAGCATGCAAAAAGTAACAAGTGCTGGTAAAGTGTTTTGCTCCTCTCAGGGTTGGTCACGTGCAAACACCGATTCTGGAATGCGCTACTGCTGCATGGCTAAGCATTTTTGTGCTCCTGTGAATGACGATGCAGTTGTGGTGATGATAAAGTGTTTTGCTCCTCTCAATGTTGATCACGTGCAAACACTGATTCTGCAATTTGTACTGATGCATGGCTAACCATTTTTTCGTGTTCTTGTGTTTATGATGGCGTCTGTGATATGGACTATTGCAACCTCTCCGCTGGCGTTGCGCTGAATGCGCGGTTCACCACGAACGGAATGCACGCGAAGAACAACACCATATATACGTGGCGTGAACAAGCAATAATAGAGTGATCTGTGAAGCTTTGCGCACATGCCGCTCGGGATTTCCGATCGCGAAAGTTGAAGGTAAAATAACCAAAAGCGTCACCAGAAAGTTTTCAATGGAGGGCTTTACGTTTGCTCAGGGGGACCTGAAATTCTGAAATTTGGTACAAACTCCACAGATACGTAGTGCTTCATAATTCAATTTTCGGGGGGGCTTGGAGCTTTGTTTATAGGGCCAAAGCCCGCACGTAACCCGAGACGCAGAATGTATACAAAACATCATCATATTTTTGACTAGAGATGGAATAGGTCTGCGGTACACATGGCCCCAAGTATGCTCGAGCATGGCAATGATGACAACTGTCGTGCAAATACTGAACATTGACGCCACATGGTTACACGATGGTTTCAACATTATAGATCGTTTGTGACGTAACAATCTCAAACCTGTCTCCACGATTTTCATAGTGCCGTTTATTCGGTGAGTAACACACAACATGCGCTGAGTGAGCTGGGGAATTTGCGTTGCCAACTTGCAACGACTTTGGGAAATCATGGCGTTAAATGAATTAACCGTTTTTGTCAAATTGAATTGTAAGCATGGGCGTCCGCAGGGGGGGGACAAAATGGGCATTTGCACCCCCTGGAAATTGGGCCTAAAAACCAAAATTTTCTAGAAAACATGAAGTCAGCAGCTCAGTTTCGATTATTTGATTTAATTCTTGCAATGACAGTTTCTTTGCCGGTAAGACGCGCACACTGCACAAGAGCCAGTTCACGGTCCTGGTGTCATGCAGTGGTGATCTTGCAGTTCACTTGTGTCCGCTCCTTTGCATGGTCAAACTTGGGAGCTGATTCTTCTGGCGTTGGTCTTCATTGCGTAACAACAACATGGTTCACTTCAAGTTGCAATAGTAGGCGTTTCGCCGCATGTTGCTGCTTGCTGTGGTACAGCGAGGTAGTGACTGTTGATAGCGGTAAGCCACGTAGTTTTATACTGTGTGAAAAGAAGCCAGACTGAATGTATAGAAATGCAACCACAAGTTTGAAATATCCATTCCTAGTGTGAGGCTGAGTGTTCCTATCCATTCCTAGTGTGAGACATTAATTAAAATTACTTATTGCAGGGATGGGCAAATAATTTGGCTCAAGAAGAGCCACTTTGAGAAGGTCGCGTTTAGATGATAAACAGATTTATTTGGCGGTATTGAGTTCATTGCGCCAGATGTACTCTCCAAGACAAAGAACGCCGGGGCACCGAAAAAACACAAGTTATACAGTCAGGTGCCACAGCAGAGGGCATCGTAAAATAAATAAATAAAACAAAAAGCAATAATGGTAGACACAAAAGGTAATATTAGTTGTTCTTGACTTCTTGTGCAAATATACTTTATCCAGCGTAAGCAATTAAATGAAGCAAATGTAACCTCACAAGCTTTTCAAAAAATTTCAATATCGAAGTTTTTTTCTGAATACTTCCGCGACCCATTGAAAACGCTGTGATGAGCCACATGCAGCCCGCGGGCCTGTAGTTGGACCACATTGGCTTGAACTACGCTTATGCAGTCTTTTTACAGACTGCGTGGCTTCTTATGTTTGCAGGCTTGTGGAAACGTACATAAGGTTTAGCTCTGGCTTCTGAGTGAACAAGTGCAAAGCTGTATTTGCTCTGGCGAGTTTTTATAATTCATCTGTGCAATTTTTAAGCCTGCATGGTGTAACTTTAGTAAGTTGTTCGATAGTCGTTGTCAATTTACAGGTCTACTTCTCACTGCTTGAAAGATTTTTGCGAGAGTGTCTAACTTTCGTGTTTTTTCACTGCTACTGATGTTCTGGCCGTTGATTATTCTGAAATTATGACTTATATTTAGGCAGTGCTCAAAAATGGATAAAAAGCAGTTCATGAAAAGAAAAAACATTTCTGATAGCCAAAATGTAGAAAACATTTCAGACTACATGTTGAGAAGTGAGGTTCAACCCACACAGACTAATGTGAGCACCGCAAACGTAGTTGTTGATAGTTCATGTTCAATTCACACTCAGTTGTCTAGTTCACAATAATAATGATATTGGATGATACCCCGATTCAGCAAAAGCTGTAAAGGATGACAAAAAGTACAACCTTTTCGCAAACTCGAATACAACTCCACGTCAACATGATTTTAAAAAATGCGAACGGAGCGTGTGCTTTCATGGGGAATTTTCTTTGTGGTGTAGAAAGGGTAAAAAGTGTTTTGAGGTCCATTTGCATTGCATCGTTCGCAACCTGAAAAAGGATAAGCGAAATGTTGACGTTCCCCCCTCTCCAAAAATTTCTGCGGACGCCCATGATTGTAAGTTGTCGAGGGCTTACGAACACTCATTGCGGCTACGTTAATATATATTGCGTATGCTTTCCCCTTGACGTTATATGGCAATTTCTCTGGATAAGCCGTAGTAGAAATAACCAGGCACGTTATTTCTGTTTTGGTGACTTCAAATATCAAAAGGTTTCAGAAATTTGCAGCATCACGCTTTGAAACTGGCAATTTATGTAATTTCCGTCAGTTCGAGGGAAACGCATTTATACTGTGGAACGTAAAGGGATGGTAATCTGATCCAGCATTAACTTAACTAGTCGGTCTTTCACCTCTTATCACCTGACCACATGAAATTAACACTGAGCCCGAGAATGCTACTGTATCTGTCCCCGGGTCCAAATTTTATCTCAAACCCTTATCTATTATGAACGAATTAATTGGATTGTTTTCGAACATATTTTCATTGCAGATGAAACAGTTTTTTTATTGCAGCTGAAGAGTTTCTTTATTTAAGCCTACACAGCAAAATAAAGAGACAAGACCAGACACAGCTACAAAGCAGGGGTTATTTTTTGTATTGAATAAATACAGTGAGTGACTGCAGTTTTGCCAAATACAATAATTGTCTGTAACTGGCCGCGTTTTTACCCTCCAGGTCCATTGGTTTGCTGCATTAGGTGCGCCGGTTATTAAAAAACTGTCGCATGTTTGATCCAAATATAACGATCTGACCTCGGGGTGGATTTACAAAGCAGCGTTCACTGTATTTACACTCGCAGTTTAGGTTAAAGCGCGTACGAGGTTTGCTGAACAGTAGAATAAGATTTTAGGGCTGAGGATGCGTAATGCTACGTTAAACCGATTTCCTATTTTATAAATTTTGCTGATGGATTCAAACACGTCGCCTTTTAGGTGACTGGTTACTTGTATACAGATACTGTATGTGCAAGTTTGAATCATCGGAAAATGTAAAAAGCAGAGCCCAGTCAGTCAGCTGATTCCTCGAAAGCTTGCAACGAATCTGGAGCTTTGAAATGAGGCCTTAAAACTGTTTAAGCTCATTGCTGGACTTTCTGTTTATATTTCTGCCCAAATTTTGGATTCAATTGAGTTTTCCTAACGGTTTTTGTACTTTTGTTGTGTTTAAGTGGACGATTGGTCTAGCTGCAGCCTTGATTCATCTAGTAGCCTTTGATTCATCTGGAAACAATGACAGGCTTGTGCGCATAGGCTTTTGAACGAAGAAGGTGACTTTGCTTTGTAAAATGCTTCTCCACTCTTGTGTTGGTTTTCGATGCTCAAAAGTGTTAGAAAAGTAG